>Ga0123355_10016920_pt1 | contig 11504 bp, 9 predicted proteins | sample TergutEmb28metaG_3_FD_89872 | JGI IMG/M metagenome (GOLD analysis project Ga0123355, IMG submission 89872) | Embiratermes neotenicus P1 segment gut microbial communities from Petit-Saut dam, French Guiana - Emb289 P1 | ecosystem: Host-associated > Arthropoda: Insects > Digestive system > Gut ...
CCGCAAGGGGGCGCCAGTCAAGGTTCATAGGCATCCAGTCTCCGCCATATCTTTCACTTATTTCCCAACGTTCATCCCAGGTAATTGGAATTTCGGTGCCATCAGCAAGAATGTGGTAGTTATTAACGCCTCCTACGCCAGAAACTAGCGTTGCAAAACGTATCAGTTCCCCATCTTCAAAGCGATAAAATCTAATCTCAAGCTCATAATGCTGCGCGATAACACCATTAGATAATAACCTAGCGCCGTCTTCATCTCCAAAAGGAAAACTCTTTATCTGCACTGATACACCATCTTGGATAGTATAAATATTGCTGATTCCCCCTGGGCTAGCCAACAACAAAGCCATTGTGCCGTTTCCGTCAATGTCATGCAAAGCATATCTACGCTCTGCATCCCACGGGCTGCTATCTTGCGCAAGTGCGGCGTGATTCCTAAGAACCTCAGCAAAAGAATCATCGGATCTAATTGGACTATTTCCACGCAACCAGAAAAACAAGCTTACACATATAGCAAAAACAATGCCAATTGCAATCATCAATTTAACCCACTTTTTCATAAGTACATTGTTCCTTTTATTATGGTCTTCGCGTAGCCGTATAAATACCGCCATTCATATTTGTTCCTGCATCTCTCGAAAACCACATTTCGCCGTTGCGAATTCCAAAAGCTTCGATTTCCATTCGTCCGCCTTGGGGGCTATCGTCCAAACTCTGCAAGCGGGCGCCAAGCGAGGTCTTTGAATCCCCCATCTCCTAAGAGCTCTTCGCTTATTTCATTGAATTGATCTCTTGTAATTATAGCCTCAGACCCATCTGCAAGAATATGGTAGTAATTTTCGCCTTCTGTGCCTGCAACCAATGTTGCAAAACGTATTAGTTGCCCATCTTCAAAGCGATAAAATCTCCTCTGGAACCCATAACCCTGGGCTATAGTTCCATTTGAAAATAATACAGCGTAGTTCTCACTTCCATAGTAAAAACTTATTAATTGTGTCCTAGTATCGTTATGAATGATAAAAATATCCGTAAGCGCCCAGCCGTAGGCCAGCAATAAAGCCATTGTGCCGTTACCGTCAATATCGTGAAAAGCATAGGCAAGATCTCCCTCGTCTTCAAACCGATATGCATTTAAACTCAAAAATGCATTTTCCGGCAACATCTCAAAGTCTTGCGCAAAAATATTTCTGCGCTGCTCTTCAGTCATATGATACAACTCTTCTGCCCATTGAGAATCTTGCATAAGTGCGGCATAGGTTCTTATTACATGATCAAATGCGTTCTCGCTAGTTTGTTGACTATTAGTTGCACTTGTTGTATCGTTTGTATTTCCAGTTATATCATTAGGATTAGGCGGTTCGCGTAACAAGAAAAACAAGCTCAAGCAAACAATCAAAACAATTCCTGCTATGATTAATAATTTAGTCCATAGTTTCATATTATTTATCCTTTCGTTATGGCCTGCGAACAGCCGTGTATATCCCAGCATTTGCGCCAGTTCCCGCATCTCTCAAAAACCACATAACGTTGCCACGAAAGCCAAAGCCGCCTTCAATTTCTAGCCTATCTAAATCCCGCAAGGGGGCGCCAATCTGGGTGCACTATTTCGCCACCTTCTCTTAATTCTACGCTTATCTGCGTAAACTCCTCCTGAGTGATTGGGATTTCAGTACCGTCGGCAAGAACGTGTATGTGCCCAATACCCGCGCGACTAGTCAGCGTTGCAAAACGCACAAACATCCCATCTTCAAAGCGAAAATATCTAAGATCACTACCATAAAGCTGTGTTATAATTCCATTGGTCCATAATATAGCATTATTGCCTTCATCTTCAATTGGAAAACTATTTATATGTACTGCAACATCATTTTGGGTGACAAAAATATCAAGCCTTCCTGGGTCTGAAACCAACAAAGCCATTGTGCCGTTTCCGTCAATATCGTGAAGAGCGTAAGCATAGGTAAGGGAGCCCAAGATTGCGTCCCACTGATTATTCTGCACAAGTACGGCGTGATCCCTAAGAATATCTGCAAATGGTTCGTCTGATCTAATTGGACTATTTCCACGCAACAAGAAAAACAAGCTTACACACATAACAAAAACAATGCCAATGGCAATCAATATGATTTTCCATAACTTTTTCATTAGAATAATCTCTCCTTATAATTATGGTCTACGTATAGCCGTATGTATTTCGGCATTCGCACTTGTTCCCCTATCCCATAAAAACCACATAACATTACCGCGAAACCCAAGACCTTCGATTTCCATTCGCTCGCCCCTGAGTCTCCAAGGATCACCATTGTGTGGCAACGATAATGGGTTAATTGCGAAATTATTTGTTAGTGCATTAGTTGAAACGTTATAAACAAGCACAACGCTTTCATTCGGGTTGGCGTCGTTGCCCCACAACGGAAAATAAAGTCTATTGTTTTCTAAATGATGTCCGTTACGCGTCCAATTATTACCTTGCGTCGGATAATTTCCTTGATTAACCGTAAATCTTTGAACTGGGTTGATTACTCTTCCTCTAGGAAGATTGTATGGAATAAAATATGTAAAAAATGTGTTGCCGCGCCTAAGCAATGCTTGAATGCTGCCATTTCCATGGCTAATGACTGAAATGCCGGTTTTGTAAAGATTTGGGTTCGCAATAGGAAATCTTGCAACCTCCCAATAAGTATTGTCGTTGTTGTTAATTTGCAGCTGAACAATGGCAGGAATAACTGGATTTGTTGTACCGCTCGTGGTATATACGGTAACAAACAAATACGTATTGCCATTTGAAGCGTTCACCAAAGCTGCGTCATTGGCATGACCAAGCGGACCGACGCTTCGGCTAGATGGCACATTCATCCGCTGAAGTCCGGTAGCTGCGCTATATCTGTAGAGGTGATGCCCTCTATAGTTCGAGAAAATTTCAAATGAATAAGTAAACGTTGCTCCTACAGCAAAGCCATTGGGCGAAAGAGCGGAGCCTTGAAGAGCACCCCATCTGTTATTATGATTCCGCAACTCCACCTGCCGCGTAGACCCCGTAATCTCTGCTACACTAGCACGTGGCACAAATCCAGCCCTTGCGCCATCAACCACCAAGTAGTAATTGCCCAAAACAGCGTAAACTACTACTTGTTGGTTAGCAGAAAGCCAAGCAATACGGTCAAACGTCGTGCCTGGTCCTGCGTGCATATACTGCGCGTTTCGTATTCCTCTTGTTTGTGGCTGCGGAAGCCTTGTTGCCACAACAACTCTAAAGCTTGTTTGCCTGTTGCCATCTGCTGTTCTAACAGTTGCGCTGGTGATTCCTTGACTTACACCGGAAAAGCTATTTCCGTTTCGCGTTGCGATTGTGTTATTGGGGTTGGCGCTCCATGTGAAATTCTGGTTTGTAGCATTGTTTGGTTGAACTGAAACGGAAACGTTAGCCGTGGCACCAGCGAACAACAAAAGTGGATTTTGGTTCGTTAGCGTTCGCCCACCACTGATTACGTTCACGCCCGCAACTGGCACATTTGAACCTGTCACCGTCACCCTGGTTGTCGCCGAAAACCCACCATCAACGGTGGTAGCGGTGATGTTAGCCGTGCCGGGATTAACACCCCTAACTACGCCATTGGTCACCGTTGCAACGGCACCATTATTCGTTGTCCATATTACAGCACGATTGGTGGCACTGGCGGGTGTAATCGTCGGTGTTAAAGTCGTAGTTTGACCTGCTACAACAGAGGCTGTTGCGGGCATTGAAATCCCTGTTACCGGCTGCCCAACATGCAAAGAAACAGTATCAAATTCAAAGGACATATGGCATTCTGCCCATGCATCAATCCGTGCGTAACCAGCTCGTAACCCAGTTACAAGTCCGTCGTTATTTGAAATTATATTAGGATTAGCGCTCGTTTGCCATCTAACACGCCGGTTGCTAGCGTTTGTCGGCTGAACGTAAGCGCGAAACTGCAATTGTTCACCAACAGCAATATTAGTTTCCCATACGCTTAAATAACTGTTTGGATTTCTTGGGTCAACCGCCAACAAAACGACTGCAGTAACTGGAACATAATTCAAAAACGGGGCATATCGGTATACAAAAGCCCTTATATCATTCCAAAGCGAATCTTGAGCAGAGCCCACATTTTGTGGTATCGGTGGTCTTGTGGAACTATCAGAAATTGGAGGTGCGCTCAATTCTGCTGGAGCTCCCGGCATGCCGTTATTGCCGCCTTGCGAGGGCGGTGTAGATGGTGGACGCACCACTACGGTCGCTTGCGCCATTACCCCACTGCCATCATTGGCCACGACTGTGATTGAAACCGTGCCAAAGCCAAGCCCAAGCACACTGCCGTTCGCATCAACTTGTGCAATAGCAGAGTTACTGCTATGCCAAGTTAATGTACGGTTTGTTGCGTTGTGTGGCTGCACGTCCGAGTGAATTAAGACTCGCTGATTCACTTCTATTTCAAATCGCTCGCCCGAAAGGTCAATGCTTTCAACAGGAATTGGCACTGCCGTCACTACGCTAACGGCTTGGTGCCCGCCGTCGTGTGTAATCGCGAAAATGTGCGCTATGCCAACCCTGTGCGCTGTCACGTGGCCATTGCTATCTACTGTTGCGATGTTATTGTCACTACTATGCCAAGAAAGACCTGGATTTGTCGCGCTTTCCGGCGAAACAGTTGCATTTAATTGCGTTGATTGCCCTGCCGTTAGCATAACCTCGCTTGGCAAAACTGTGATTCCCAACACAGAAATTGGCTGCACCGTCACAAAACTTGTTGCCCTATGTCCGCCTTGTACCGTGGTTGCTGTAATTTGCACTGTGCCAACACTGTGGCTTTGCACAAAGCCATTTTGATCAACTGTTGCCACGGCAGGGTTCGAACTGCTCCAAGTCACGCGTCGTTCGGTTGCGTTGGTAGGTGATACAAATGTGCTCACTTGCAGACTATCGCCAATGATAATGTCTGCGTTACTGTGCGAAAGCGAAACACTCTGCACTGGAATTGGAACAAACAAAACCGTAACGTCAACCGTGGCTATAAAACCACCATCTTCAGTTGTTGCGCTGATGGTCGCATAGCCTTCTCGAAGTGCGCGAACTGTGCCGTCTTGGTCAACTGTCACGATATTTTCATCGCTACTAGTCCACACAAACGCCAGATTTGTAGCATTGACGGGTGAAATAAAAGCTTCTAAAGTTGTAGTTTCGCGCTCGCCTATGACTAGATAATCCATCGAAAGCTCAATGCCTTCCACCCGAATTTCGCCCCATATCGCGACAAGGGTTGCATCTTCGCCGAACGCCACATTGGCTTCGGCGGGATGCAAGTTCACACCATCGCTCCAACCAGCAAACGTGAACGTATGACGTTCGGGCGCAGGTGGCAAAGTGAAGATAGGGTTGACTGGGCTGCCGAAATCATAGGAGTTGAGGAATTGCGTGCCAGTCTGCGAGCCAGGCATGAAATGCCCGCCGTCAGAATCAAACGTGATTGTAACAGGTCGTGAATATAATCCAAAATAGGCAGTGGCGATTGACACCGGGCCACCTTCGGGCGGGACAATCGGTTCTACATCGCCGATGGTGAGGTTTGTCCAACCGCGTGGCGTGAAATCAGCAGGTGCGTTTTGTGCAGGAGCGATAACCGTAAGGCCATCAATATTGTTGTGCGCGTTCCAAGCAACACTTCGAGTGATGATGTTTTCACCATCAAAATCTATAAAATTGACCACGCCTTGTTGCCGAAAGATAGCATAAAGCGTAATATTTGTGTTCGGCATCTGTAAAGAAGTGAGTCCGGTTTGTGCATTGCGGTCAGTATTCCAGCCAACAAATTCCCAACCGGGACGAGTGGCTGTTGGGCTAAGATCAATTGCTGCACCTTCGAACAGGCTTGCGCTGTTTCGACTTTGCCATGTGCCACCATTGAAGCCTGCGTTATATGTAACCGTGCCAGCCACAATGATTTCCCAACGGCGATCCGCATTGTTATTGGCATCACGCATGGCTGTGCGGTTACCTTCCAAGCCAATCACACGGTCATTTCTTGATGATTCAATGTGAAAACTGCCGTTGTTCCGATAAATAAAGTTCCACATTTGATTGGTTGGTGTATTTAAGACGCTTCCACGTTGCTCCCGAACATTAACAAACGAGCCAGAGCTTGTTCCGCTCATGTCTAGAAACATATTTTGATTGGACAAAGGACGAAGATCAAACCATCATAACCAAGAAAGGCCCATATACTGCTCAGATCATTAAACACTCGCCACTGCTGATTGTTGTTTCCATTAAAGGCTCGCTGCTCAACGTTGCCATTGTTTAAGGCTGTCATAAACAAACCCGACCCTACGTTGCGAATCATCACAACTTGGCCGGGTACTATACGGTTTATGCGATTAGTGGCGGCAGCAGGCGTAACCGATTGTAGTGTGCCGAGACTAGTGATTAATGCAATGGCCAACAGCAGTGAAAATGCTCGTTTGAATTGTTTTTTCATGCAAAACCTTCCTTTTGAATTTGCATTATTTTACCATTTTTATGAAGACTTGTCAAGACAGTTTTTGTTTTTTGGACAAATCCCCTTGACAAACGATATATATATATATCGTGTCAAGTCTTTTCGTGAAAAAACTGAAAAACCCCCTCCGAAGAGAGGGTTTCATTATGGCTAAACTATCGCCGTGCCCTTAAATATGGCGCACCGCTTACAAAGCGCATGGGGTCAACGGAGGTGCGGCCGCCTTGCGCGTTGAATACGTCTATCTGGAAATGCAGATGCGGGCCGGTGCTAAAACCCGTGTTGCCCATCATGCCAATGTGCTGCCCGGCCGACACAGCCATGCCGCGCCGAAGGCCTGGTGCAAATGAGTGAAAGTGCATATACACCGTTTGAATGCGCCCGCCGACCGGAGCAAAGTGCCCGTGATAAATCACCACGTAATTTCCCATCGAGCCATTAAAGCCAAAGTCAGCAATCACGCCGCAAAGTGCCGCGACCACACGCCAGTCAGTCCGCCAGTTGTTGGCGATTGAAATATCAACGCCGCGGTGCGATTGTGCACGGAAGCTTTCGTGGGCACCAAAACGGCTGGTGATAAAACAACCATGGTGCGGAAATGGCCAAATCATGCGGCCGCTGTGTTGGGGCGGCCTGATTTCGCCAGCGCTGATGCGTTCGTTTACGAGGGAATTGATGCGTCGCTGGGCTTCATCAAGCGCCTGTTGTTCGCGCTGAATGATTTGCTGTGCTGCGCGGGAATTGCGGTTGAGCCCGTCGATGATCTCTTGCACTTCGGCGCGTGCATTGGCTAGCTGCCGCACCTCTACGTTCAAACGCTCTTGCTCTTCGCGGTGGCGCAGCACTTGCTCTGCCAATGTGCGGTTTTCTTCGCGCAGTTCTTCGCGTTGCCCCTCATACAGCGCTTGTTGTGTTTGCAGTTGTTGCTGTAAATAAAGCATGCGTGCCATTTCGGCTTCAAGGTCGCCGCGCAATTGCGCATCATAGTCCGCTTGCCTTACAATGAATTCTGACACCGTGATCAGCGCAGATAAGTCAGCGCTTGAAAGCACTAGCTGCAAATTACTCACAGGGCCGCTGATATATTGTTGGCGCAAGCGTTCCATCAGCTGCTCTTGCAGTTCGCGTATCTGCACCATGCGCACTTCGGTTTCTTCATTGATTTCGTCAATGAGTGCCGCGGATGCTTCAATGCTTTCATTTAAATCGCGTATGCGATCATTCAAATCAGTGATGGATGTATTGAGTGTATTGACATCGTTTTGGATCAGTGTCACCATTTCTTCCACTGCACGCACCTCAGCGTCCATGGCGGGGAGCAGTGCTTCGTAGGTTGCGGCCTCGGCCCTAAGTTGGGCTACAACTTCGCGTTGTTCGGCAATGCGGGTTTCAATTTCGCGCATCTCGGCCTGAATTTGTGCTTCCGTTTGTGCAGCGGGACTTAGGCTTACGGCAAATAGCACTGCCAAGGCCAGCAGCAACGCGCAGCAGCGCTTTAAGATTTTTTGTTTGTTCCGGCTCTGAATCAAAAAACCATCTCCTTATACTTCTTCTAATTCCGAATCATAAACTTTCTCTTTCAAATAACGGGTGATGGACAGCATGCTGCCGCCGCCGCCGGTTAAGATGCCAACACCAAAAAATAAAGGCAGCATGATGGTAAGTTGCTGTAAAAAGGGCAGAGGTTCGTAGCCTTGAAGCAAACGGGAAAGCATAGGTGCCAGCGCTCGCTCCACGCCCAAATACACTACAAAAACCACGCCAAGCGCCACAATGGCACCAAGCAATCCAATGCAAATGCCTTCCACCAAAAATGGCCAGCGAATGAACGATGGAGCCGCACCCACGCTTTTCATTACTTTAATCTCTTGCTGCCGTGTGTACATCGTGGTTTGCACCGTGCTGGATATAATAAAAATCGACACCAGCAACAACACCAAAACTGCAGCACCACCCAAAATTAAGAAAGCGCGCTCAACAGCGCTTAGCTGCTGGGCAATGTCTTGCACATGCCCTACGCTTTCAATGGCGGGGTCAAAGTTTTGCAGCTGCTGCACGGTGATATCGAATTCACCCATGCGGTCGGGCCGTACTTCAAAGCTATCGGGCAAAAAGCGTTCATCGCGGCCCTCCAGCAAAGTGAACATATCACTATGGCTGTGCTGCATGCGGCGCAGTGCTTCTTCATGGGGCACAAAATCAATGCCGCGCACATTGTCGAGCCCTAAAATTCGATTTTCCAACAGCTCTAGTTGATATTCCTGCAACCCGGGCACCAAAAACACGCGAATCACGTTATACGAACTTAGCTCGCGAAACATAGCGTTGAAGTTAATCGCTGCCAAAAACACAAGGCCGATCAGCATCAGACAACTCACCAACACCAGCACTGAGGCTGTGCTCATGGTTCGGTTGGTGATGATATTTTTCAGGCCCATTTTGGTTAAATAACCGCGTCGGTTGCGCATTTACACCACCCGCCTTTCTATTCCAGAATATGCATTCACAAAACGATTGCCACCTAGGGTGGAACCGTTGTGGGTGGTTGCCGGCGCCTGCCTTAGGCCGCCGTCAGCGGCAACAGTGCCGTTGTCAAGGATAATAATACGCTTGTTATATTGCCGCACCAAATCATGCGCATGGGTCACCATCACAACAGTCGTGCCGGCATCGTTAAGCTGCACAAACAAATCCACGAGCTCACGGCTCATGCGAGGGTCAATATTACCCGTTGGTTCGTCGGCAATGATGAGATCTGGATTATTGGCCAGCGCACGGGCAATGGCAACGCGCTGTTGTTCGCCGCCGCTCATTTCGCTGGGTTTGTTGTGTATTTTGTGCGGCAGGCCAACCAGTTTTAACAGATAATGCACGCGATCACGGATGACCTTCTCACGCGTGCCAACCACCCGCATGGCAAAGGCAATGTTATCATAAACATCCATCGAGGCAATGAGCCGAAAGTCCTGAAACACGACGCCAAGCTGCCTGCGATACAGCGGGATTTGCTGCCGGGTCAGGCTATTGAGCTCAAAGCGGCCAACGCGCACGCTGCCGGAGCTGGGCAGCTCCTCATGCAGCAACAGCTTTAAAAAGGTGCTTTTTCCGGCACCAGATGATCCAACCACAAACACGAATTCCCGCGGCCGAATGTTGATGTTTACATTGCGCAACGCCAACGTGCCGTTGGGGTATTCTTTTGTTACATCGCGAAACTCAATCATATTATGTCACTCCTTTTCCACGCAGCAAAGCCTAACTTTGCGAGAAACCCCAATTCCTGGGCACTTTTACAGATTGATGTGTTAAATATATGCAAATTTTACTAATTAAAGTAAAAAAGCGTTCCAAATCCTACCGGACCCCTAAAAATAGTCGAGGGGCGGATACTTAAATCCGCCCATCGTAAATTTTTGCCCAACAAATGCAAGCATTTGTGGGAGCTCCGGCATATAATAGCCGAAAGCCAGTGTTTATTCAATTATTCAAGCTTAATATCTTACTGGTTTTGCATCAAGATATTTTTTGACCATCAGTGCAACTTTAAAAACAATTGCGTCATCAAATTCCCGCAAATCAAGGCCTGTGAGTTTCTTGATTTTTTCTAGGCGATAAACGAGCGTATTTCGATGCACAAAAAGCTTGCGTGAGGTTTCGGATACATTCAAGTTGTTTTCAAAAAACTTTTGGATCGTAAACAGTGTTTCTTGATCCAGGCTGTCAATTGTGCCGCGCTTGAACACTTCTTGCAAAAACATGCCGCATAGGCGCTTAGGCAGTTGATATATCAGGCGCGCAATGCCTAAGTAGTCATAGCTGATGATTTTCTTTTCCGTGTCGAAAACTTTGCCAACTTCAAGGCTTACTTGCGCTTCTTTGAATGATGCCGCAAGCTCTTGGATACTTGTTACTGTGGTGCCAATGCCAATCAGCGGCTGGCTGTCATACTGTGGACTAACTGCATCTGCGATAGAACGAGCAAGCTTTTCAAGGTCACGCGTGTCCATGTTTGCGCGCACTTCTTTCACCAGCGCAATGTCGGTTTCGCTCACGTTAATGGCAAAGTCCTTCGATTTATCGGGAAATAAGTTTTGCACTGCGTCGAATATCGAAACTTCAGTGGGGCCTGCTGAACGAATCAGCAGCACAGCACGGGGCACTTCATTGTTAAAATGCAACTCGCGCGTGCGCAGATAAATGTCGCCGGGCAGTATGTTGTCTAAAATAACATTTTTGATAAAGCTTGCGCGGTCATAGCGTTCGCCGGCATATTCTTCTACGCAGCTAAGTGTGACGGCGCAAAACCTTGCGCAATGTATGGCATGGTCATCAACACCGTCGACGCAAACTGCAAACGGCGCAGAAGTTTGCCCATCAATATTGCAAAGCACACGCGAATCAACGATTACGGGTTCGCTTGTGAGGAAAACCGAAGAAACATTTGCCGACAATTGTTCACCAACGCGCTGTGGGTCGCTGCAGGCAAACAAATAGCCCGTTTCGTCAATTACGCCGACGCAGCGATCCGCGGTTTCGCCAAGCTTGGGCAATATGCCCTGATATAAACGGTTCGACATAATATCGCCTTTCGAAGAAATCATATATCATATATTATACACGATTGTTTTTTGCATTTCAAGTGTTTTTTCGATATTTTTCAAAATTCTTTGTGCAATATTGCTAATTCAGCTATTTTGGCAACCGAAAATCGCCTGCGCTGCAGCTGGCTTGCACCTATTGTAACATATTGGACTTAAAAAAACAAGTTTTTTTCTTTGACATAGGTAATATTATCTGTTATACTGGAATGCGTGGGAACGCGAGCGTTGTCCGCTTTGTCGTATTACTACACATGAGATGAATAGAGAATTTGGAGTGACGAACAATGCAATGTAAACAATGCGGCACAAACAGCCAACAGCCAACGCAATTTTGCATGAATTGCGGCGCTGTGATGGAACCCCCAACGATGCAACCACCACCGCAGCCC
>Ga0123355_10016921_pt1 | contig 11504 bp, 10 predicted proteins | sample TergutEmb28metaG_3_FD_89872 | JGI IMG/M metagenome (GOLD analysis project Ga0123355, IMG submission 89872) | Embiratermes neotenicus P1 segment gut microbial communities from Petit-Saut dam, French Guiana - Emb289 P1 | ecosystem: Host-associated > Arthropoda: Insects > Digestive system > Gut ...
CGTTTGTACTGCAGACTACAAACAGCCTGCAGTACAATACACTCCCACAGATGTTTGCAATTCAACAGCCGTGTTTTTATCAATAAGTTTCCTTTATATCCTAACAGAGTCAAGGTTAAGATTGTGAGGTTTCTCTTGCCTTATTTTTATAGGCACTCCAACTGATAAAATTCCTCATTATTTCAAATTCCTTTTTGTGATATTTATCGCAATTTTTACTTAAGTAGTATAGTGTTACACTTGCTTATCACGCAGCCCTTCGCACTCACTTCAAACTACTAACCGTTCCTCACACTCGACGCCCGTGATTGTAGTATGCTTTAATTGACTTCGTTATTCTAACACCTTTCCAAATAATCCAGCTCAAATTCTCTTCGACTTCTCCTAAACGCATGATAATGAAGTTCCTTTACAGTTGTGAACATACATGGCCGTACATCTTTAGGTTTAGGTTAATTGTTCCCTAAAATCAGTATTACGGCGATAGTTTGCAATATTTTTTTGTTCTACAACACGCAACGTGGAATGCAGCGATTAGACGTCACGAGCAACAGATTCCCAAACAAAATCAGCTGAACTAAAAGAATGAAAATGCGTATTTATTACGAAAATCTCATTGATAAATAGTCCCACTAAACGATATCTATGCATCACCGTACAGGTTTATATTCCCTTGGGTGAAACGACGTTATTAAAATCTTACGTATAGTAAGTTAGCACGCATGCATGTGCCTGTGTGTATGTATACCCGTTGGCCAGCATTATAATAACATACGAGCATAATAGTTATGTTTTTTTCTTATGTTTATTGGACCGTGTGTCATTGTGATAGTTGAAGAATAAAAGACCAACTTGATGTCACTTGCTATTTTATTTCACTTCTTATATGCTCAGCATGTTTCGGACATTAATATATCCATCATCAGAAGCTTGCGACTATTCTGTTGAATTACCACATTGGCCGTATTGTTCTTGGTTCGATGCTTCAGCCTGCAACACGGTTACAACTCCAAACCAACCACACCGAAACTCCAACACACATCGAACCAAGAACAATACGACCAATGTGTTAATTCAACAGAATAGTCGCAAGCTCCTGATGATGGCTGTATTAATGTCCGAAACATGTTGAGCACATAAGAAGTGAAACAAAATAGCAAGTGACATCAAGTTGGTGTTTTATTCTTCAACGAGCATAATACTGTTGAACAATTTTCTATTTACTCACAAATGTATGAAGTTCTTCTTGCATTACATTGACAAACCACACTTTTAAAGAACTATTTTTCCTTCTTTTAACACTTTTAAAATGGATTTTCTTTGGTGCTTCAGGCTAAATGTACTTTTTATAAAGTATATTTAGTTTAACGTTGGTGTGATTTAATACAATATTGTGATTTGTACCATTACATGAAAGCTAAACAAAGTTATCCTGTAAAAGTGAGGTTATGTGACGTATAATCTTGGTGCAGTAATATTTAGTGTACATATGCTACAAATAAATTGTCTTTAAATAATTAAAATTTTTGCTTAATGTGATAAACGTGTGAACATAGACTCTCCTTGAGAAATGTTCTTTATTTACCGCCCTGGAGCCGTATAGTGATAGAACGATGTACCGAAAGTGTTATACAGAATTAGGACCAAGATCCTTCGTTCCACATTCCTTTAAATTCCTCCCTCGCACTCATCTTCCACTTCGACGCTGTGTAACCCGTGAAGACGTGCAACCGTCATTAAGTAAAACAAAACATAAAATAAAAAAGGCACGGTGGTTAAGATGTCTGTTACATATGAAAAGATTAAGTCGATAGCAATCAACGATCTCACAATAAAACAAATAGTTTATTACGTCAAAAACACAAAAATTTCATATAATTATTGGTATTTTGTTATGGCAACATGTTTCGGTCTTTCTTTAGAACATCTTCTGGACAAAGTTCTTAAGTAAGAGGTACAATCAGTGCGATGTCTTCGATTACAATAATCAAATTTCTGCTGGAACAATTTAATTATAATAAACCGGTTTTAGGCCGGTACACAAAATTTCGAAAAGCGACTATTAATTTCGTCTTCTCTCTCTCCGTCCGTCCGTCCGCCCGTCCGCCTGCTCGCCAGCCCACATGGAACAACTCTGTTTCCGCTAGATGGATTTTCATGAAAATTGATATTTATGTATTTCTCGAACACCTGTCGCGAAAATTCAAATTTGACAAGAATTACGTGTACTTTACACGAAGACCTCTGTGCGTTTATGATATCTCGGTCATTTCATTCATTCTTATGCGAAATGCATAAGGGAAATTTTGTAGATAAAATCAAAACGCACATTTTACATTCAGTAATTTTTTTTCGAAAATCATACTGTTTGTGGGGTAATGCGGAAAAAATTTATAGAGCTGGACAGGTCACAGATGAAAATGTAGCGCATGCGCATGACATGCTGGATATCTAAGGCTACAATCACACACTCATAATATGTAATAATATGTAACGCTTTTCCACTGCCACAACGGAGGCACGAAAGCGCCTCAATGATACCTATTTATGTACGAGGTACATTGCCTGTCGTGTTCAAAATAAGATATGCCTGCATACTTTACTTCGGTTGTGCGACTTTTGTGATACCCAGATGATGGCGTTTAACATTTTTATGCGCTCTGATTTGTTCCGTGACTTTCCAAACTCGCAGATTTTAGGCGGAAGCTTGAGCACTCAGTGATCGTTGCTGCTTTTGAAGGACGTTTGCTGTTCAGTATTAGCATCTGCCTTACAGTGTCGTTCTAAAGTGAGGAACGAGTTGAGCTCTACACTGCTGAAGTTGAATTGTTACCACATTACTGGAGGAGCCTGCCATCACTCACTGACAACACCCAGTATATTAATCCTTCTTTACTGCCTGATTTGCATTTGGAGATTTCGCTTGATCTAATCTTGCATTTAGTAATAGTTCCGTTGTTGAATTTGCAAGTCTTCTGGGTTATGATGCCGTGTTGTTTGGTATTTGATGGCAATTTCTTACAACAAAACCAACTAGATGCACTAATTTCTCAAATTTATTTTAGGAATAAAATTCTACATGTTTCGGACAGCTCCTCCGTCCATCATCAGGAGTTTTTCACTCTACACACAGCAATGGTATGTGTCATACAGGTTTTGCTGACTGCTTGTGAGCAGGATCAGGAACCTGATGTAATGTGGAAAAATATGGTGGGATTAGACAGGCCACAGGTGACAGTATGACACAGTGCGGAAAAGTGCAAGTTGCATGCATGTTAAGTGAGGCTACAACTGCACTCTTAGAATACGCAATATACTTCGTATATTGCTTTTCCATGGCAGCAGTGGTTATGGAAATGTGTCACAGTGTTTCATTACATACACATTGCCTGTCTTGTCATACGTTCTTAGCATGTTCACAGAATATGTTTGTATATTCTTATAATAAAACCAACTATGTGCACTAATTTCTCAAATTTATTTTTGGAATAAAACTCTACACGTTTCGGACAGCTCCTCTGTTCATCATCAGGAGGTTTTCACTGTACACACAGCAATAGTATATGTCATACAGGTTTGCTGTGTGTACAGTGAAAAATTCCTGATGATGAACAGAGGAGCTGTCCAAAACATGTAGAGTTTTATTCCAAAAATAAATTTGAGAAATTAGTGCCTCTAGTTGGTTTATTATAAAAATTTTTCACGATGCACGGTCACCTGAACGTCAAATTTGCTGGTAATTATTTAGCAGTATACACGGCGTCTTATTTCCGAAGACGTTAATCCTCGTTAATATTGTGTTGTTTTGAATACCTCGTTACACGTTGCTATTATTCTTTTATGCGTCAGAAATGTGCTTCATATTATTTCGTACGTAGTATTTTCTTTATGTGGTGCTTCGACCCGATTCCCGGTCATGGCCTCCACTTATAGGGTTTCGCGATCACACTCAAACTCACCACACTCGGTAGCCCGTCGCAGAGATCTCTACCTCACAACACATACAGAACTCACAAGAGACACACTCATGATCTCGGCGGGATTAGAACCCTAAATCCCAGCAAGTGAGAGGCCTTAGATGGCGCCGCCAATGGAATCGGCTTTCATACTTAATAGACTAAAGAAATTTCTAGTTGGCTTAATGTATTTCCTGGCAGGTTGCATGGAACCAAATATTCAGTAAACTCTCCGTTACTGCATGAATCACACCTGCCACAAAGCGCTACACTTGCACTCTCTAGCGGTCATTTACGTCCCCTTCACATCTATACGCCCGGCTTCTTTAATAGGCCTAAAGTTTCACAAATCCTAACGATATATTTGGCACACCAACTGTTGCTGGAAATGAGAACATTAATTTGCATTGGTCTTAACAGTTATACATAACATTGAATCATAATGTTCAGAATCTGTCGCATTTATGCTTCAGAGTAGGCTGAAAGATGCATCATGGACTCGTTAGGCATTCATTTAAGGTGTTGCAGCAAAGCACATGGCTCTAACAATTAAAGTATTCCATGATTATAGTACCATTCTTTGTGTGAAGAGATGTGTAGTGTTGATGTTAACATTTTTAAGCCCACAGCAATTACATACCTGTCATACGATTAATTCTCAAGATTTTATTCGATATCGGACGTGAATTCCAAATTAATTTTACGAATCATCGCTTTCGTCTGTTGGCGTCTGTATCCTTATGGTCACAGCTAAATTAAAGTCATCACTGTGCACAGACTGAAAGCTTATGGAAGAGGGGAGGTATAGCTCCACTCATTATGAAATTCGTCACTAGGGGTGTCAACGTTCAGCGTCACTCCCCGGCAGCTTTACCTATATAGAAAACACTTCGCGTTCGCACTCCATAGGAAACTGGTGGGCACCAAACCGGATCATGGCGTTTTCGAGAAGAGCTAAATTTCTTGCCCTGCAAGGTATCGAACCAAAATTCCACGGAAGACCAGCCCGCAGTGTAGTCACTATGCCATCTGAGCTATCCCGTCTCCCACGTTGCTGAACGGTTATGGAGTTTTCGAGAAGAGATCAATTTCTTTTCCTGCCAGGCATTGAAACCAACATTCCACGGAAGACCAGCCAGCAGACTAGTCACTATGCCATCTGAGCTATCCCGTCCCCCACGTTGCTGCATAAACGCCTGATTGACAGTTACCTTTCCGCATACTAACGAACTGAATGTTGGACTACGAGGTGTCAGGTGAACCGCTTTCAGTGTAGAGGCCAGCGTGTGATCGAGTGGAGTCCAACGTTGAAGGGTTACGGTTTTGGAGTAAAGCTACTTAGTAACTTGCCACCAAATTTTCTGATAAATGAATCTTAATGTGTACTACAAAGTGAAGTTAAGTAGCATGGGTAATCTGAAATTTATCTACATTTGCAATCCGAAGAATTTTGTATTTCAACTTCAGCGACAAAAGGAAACTTCAGAATTTTTGGCTGACGTGGAGCTAAAGAAACTTCGTTCAGGAACAAAATTCGTATTGAGGTAACATTTGGATTTATAAGCAGATATACCCAGTGCTTAACACGCGAACGTTTACATTTCTACTTCCTTCTGGACATCATGTCCTGAACATGCAGGCAATGTATTCTTGCTTCCAGTAACAAATTAACTATATCTGTAACGACTTACATTGTAACAATATCCGAAAGTACTTTAAGAATATTTCTTACCTTACGTCTTATAGTCCAGAATTTTTGAAGGGTATTATCGCATTTCGTGCAGCTTTGTATACCGTCGTACATATTCACTAATTTTTTTTAGATTTTACCCTCCAATTAAAATGTTTAATGAAGTAGTAATTGAAGTAATACTTTCTCAAGTAGTAATTGATAGCTGTTTAACTATATTTCGTCCATCCCTTCTCTTCTGGTTGCTTTCAAGAGGATCGCTTAGCTCATCATTTGCTTCGTCATGCAAGAGCTTGTAGATTATGTTTATGTACATCTGTCACAGCTCAATACCAGGCGACCAAAGTTTGCTCAGTACACCAACATCCATTGTTCTGCAAATGAACTAATTAACTGCTATTAGCTCAGTCGGTGCGGTAATTCGCTTCGAGTTTGTCAACTGGGATTTATTCTGGGCTGACGCATGGAATTTTCTCTTTCTAACGACAACCAGACCAACTACAGAATCTCGCCTGTCAACTTACCCAATGACGTATTTCCCATGTTTAAAGGGACAATAGCATGAAGCTGGTCACTCACAGTAGTGTGCTGTCGTTGTTTAATTGCGTGGAACTTTTACTTTCACACTTTGCCAATTTTGTAACCTTTTGATCAAGAATTTGGGCAGCGCTATTCTCAAAACTTATGACACTATGGGACAATGTTACTGAGAAGCTGTTATTCGCTGTCCCGATGCACAATTCCCACATCCTGTTGAGCCAAATATCTATTTATTTATTTATTTACAGGAGGCTCCTTTAAACATAACACATATCGCTCAAATCCATTTAATTTCTTCCTTCCGTCTGTTCTCTGTTCTTTTAAATGGTCTTTTCACTTCATTTTTTTTGTAAATGGTTGATAACTTACAGTTTGTAGAGCGTAAGAAATCAGACAATACAGCCAAAAGGTTCACTTTATATAATTACATTAATTATTTAAAGACATGAAAATGTTCCGGCAGTATTGGTCATCTTCGGGAACACCATTGATACGGAAAGAATATTCTTAATGCTATGTTAATAAAACTCCAACCAGATGCAACAGTACGCAGATATTAATTTACTGCAAATTCGCTCTACATGTTTCAGTTGTCAAAGCACCCATCATCAGGAGTACTAAAAACTGTAATCGCAGCCTCCAGTACTGGTCATAATACTGGTACAGCTACTTCCCTCCAACGTGGCCTGATCAGGCCACGTTGGAGGGAAGTAGCTGCACCAGTATTATGACCTATAACGGAGGCTGCGGTTACAGTTTTTACTACTCCTGATAATGGGTGCTGTGACACCCGAAACATGTAGAGTGGCTTTGCAGTAAATAAATATCTGCATATTGTTGCATCTGGTTGGATTTTTATTAACATTGGATTAGGATGCACGGAATCATGAGCTTAAAATTCTTAATACTATTACATGTTTCGATTATAATAGTTATGAGGGTTTCTTGTAATATCTCATGGTAAATCTGAAGATGGTCAATAATTTCGAAACGTGTTGGAATATGTAAATAAAATAATTCATGTACTTGTATACAGTGTATCCAGATCAAACCCGCCCATGCACCTCTATTGCACTCTATTAGTCTAGCTCAGGATAGGGACTTTGGCGGAATCTTGTGAATACGGTGATGAACCTTCGGGTTTCATAAAATTCGGGGAAATATTTTAAAAATCTGAAGACTCTTCAGGATCTCATGAAGGAATCTGCTCTATGGAGTCAATGGAGTTAGTAATAATTTTATCTCGTTGTTGTGTTATTTGATTAAGCTAGAATAAGCGGTAATTCTATATTACAGGCGTAGAAATTCTTGCTCTTTAGAGAGTCTGAATGTTCATCTCGTGTGAATGTTGATTAATCGTACAAATGTAGACCTACTGGACTTTTTGTATTGTCTCAGTCTACCAAGTCCAGCACAATAATTTCTAAGACTTTTACCTCATGACTCAAGAAACTGAAACTTTATGTTTTTACGAAGGAAGGCACAATATGTCAGACGCTATATGTGGCACAAACATCATTCATATTCATCTGCCACTATACCTCTAGCTCCTATTGTGGGCTTTTCTATGGGATGTGCATATGGTAAACTTTTCGAGGTGTCGGAGATGTGAAACATGAAATACTCGGACACCAAAATATCGATATCAGTATTTTCAGACGGGCGTTGCAAACCGTCTTTTTGCGTCCGTATACATCGTCTAATGCAGGAGGAGGGTGGACATACAGTAGTATGTTCTGATAGTGTTTGGATACAATAGATGCTTGCAAAATCACTTGACTCCTCGTGGTTTTACTTTTGTAAGGTGATTGTTCAACTGTGTGTATGTAAACTTTTCCTTGCACATTCCCGGACGGGATCGTAGGACTCAGGAAGTTGAGGCGCCCGGCATTTTTAGACAATCGGCGTTTGAAGGTGACAGTGTTGTGAGCCCTGTGAACTGGCCGCCTTTATCTGCCAGGAGATATTCCTGGAAGTCATTTCTGTTAGGGAGTGATTTGACTTCCGGCCTTAGTGCTGCCGGAACGATGAAGCCAATGGACATTTCCAATGACCCTTTCGGGAAACGGACCCGCGACCTTCCGGCTTGTAGTGCAGTGCCTCAAACAACTTGGCCACCGCGTACTTAGAATGAAACATATCCGTGTCGTGAGCACCCTGTCCTCAGACTGTCATACTAAACTGTATTGACAGTTCAAGGATCACAAACAAGTTGCACTGCAGTCTTTGTACACGAATTACCATGGCAGACGCCACTTAACACTGCCCACCGGTTCACCCACAATTATTTACAGCTTAACTTTACAGACACATAAGTTTCATTGTTACGTAACTTAAATTGGGACGCGTAACGTCGTGGGGAAGATTAGAGATTGTGTTCTGGTCCGAAATAGGACCCAGAGGCAGAAGATGATTCTCTGGAGTATCTCATAACAGAACGTTACGGAACGGTGGAATTCCTATGGATAGGTTCTGATGAAATGTTCGTTTTATTGTATCCCTTAGCATCGCAGCTCTGCCGCCTGATTCCACCGGGAGTTCATAACACTTCGACGAGCTTCTATGAACTAACGTACGTTGAAGTGCAGAGTAAGAGGAAATTCTAAGCGAATGCAGGGTGCCCAATGGGACAGCTGCCATTCAGGTTTATAGGAAAATGGGTATCCCGTGCGCTATACTGATATACTTTATAAAGAAGTAGTGAGATTATTTATCTACTCAGCCACTACTGTCTAAGTAGCGACGGAGAATTGCGGCGAAAAGGGAGGGGGTGGGGGTGGGGGAGCATCTGCGTTGTTCCTACTAGTTCGGATACCTTAGCAGGTAAAGTTGTGGACACTGACATCTTCCCTCATTACTCAGTACTCAGACAGTATATGAATATCTTCACTCTTCTGAAATGTTAAGCAGCGTTGATTTGTAGTGATTTACCGACGTTTCTGGACAACCTATCGGTCAATCTTCAAGGCTTGGACCTGTAAATTGGAACGATATGTTGTTCAGAATGTCGGTAACTACCAACCAACGCCGCGTAACACTCCAGAAGAGCGAAGAACTCATTTGCACCGGTGGCAGCCTGGAATTGCGCACAGACGGTGAGTTAGTCGAGTGTTTAGTTGGTAATTAGGATCAAAAAAGCCACGTCCGACCACAAGCAGCTATCTTATTGTATCGAATCGTTACAAGCTAATTTCGGCCTGAGGGTAAAATGGATTTATATTTTGAAAAAGCAATTGGTTGGCACTAGGAACAGGTTCAACAATTCTAACAATAGTGAAAAAGTTTAATCATCAACAACGAAATATTCATATTTTCGTAAGACTGCTTTGCACCTTTGCATTTCAAACGCGTAAGCGAGTGTAACCTACCTAACATAAACCTAAAGCTTTAAATTTCTGTGGCTACCTCCATTACTGTGCTCCACATCGTTATCATCACTTCTAGTTACTAGCTCCGAATTTAATGTGCTTCCTCTACATACCGTGGGTATTACAGTTCATCATGGTTACCGCGTACTGCTAATCGCAGTAATATCCCTCGGACTCCACAAATTCCTACATCCACCACATTACTGTTGCAATTTGTATGAAATTAAACATTACTTATGTGGGATGGTCTAAAGGGGCATTAATTTCGTATCATATTTCGTCACAATAAGACCAGCAGTTCTTGAGTTGTAACATGCGAAAGGCAGGACAGGCCAACAGAAATCGAGACTCAAGCACCACAACATAGTGAAGCACAAAATCGAACTGGAACGTTATGTGTGAAGGTCAAGAAGCAGACGATAGCCAGCTTCTATATTTGAAGTAATCTAAAGCCCTTGGGACATTGTGCCGTTTATTTTGCTCGGAAAGGAATCACGGCACATGTCACTTGAGCGTTCGTGCGGATTCCGAAGATCTTTGTCGACATGCACGGTATTCCCCTCGGACTGGAAGCTGGAACGATGCGGAATTGAGAGCTTCCTTAGTCCAATAAGATGGTTTTGTCAACTCGCCTTTCTGACGCTCGCAGACTAGAACACATGTCTCTTACACGTCGGATCGCTGTTCGATTTCCGATACACAAGGTAACTGCCTTGTTTGATATGTCAATCCGTTTACTACCCAATTCATTCACGAATTTCACTAACACGCAATTGTTGATGGAATTAAGAGCAGTACAGTTGATACAAGGGCCGTAAATTAATTGCCGCTTACTTATGATGTTGTTAAGAGACTGCTCCTTCATCACGATTATCCTGGTCCGATATTTGTATTATTTTGTGATTGATTAAATGAGGTAGGCACCAGAAGTGGGAACCCTTACCACGCCGTCTTGTGAATGCCTTTCAGTGCGAAAGGAGAGCAGGGAGAGTTCAAAGAGCGTCAGCGAAATTCAGTGGCAATAAATAAGAGTAAAATATTGGCATTTTACGTTTTCGCCCCTAGCATTAAACATCCCTTCCATGCAGCGAATTTTTCAGAAGAGTCCATAGCGTCATAGTCTTGTGATAACATTCTCGAACAGTTTTCGAGATACTTAAAATTTAAGTTAATATGTCTGTGTGAATTTTGAGTCACAAAGTTCAATTAAAATATAGTATATACTACTTATATAATTTATATTTTTATATTTATGATTATTCTGCAAAAAATAGAAAAGTAAAAATAATGAGAACTGTGACAGACAAAAAAAATATATAGTGTACTTTTGCATGCGTGGCAATCAAGTAAGAAATACGACAGAAGTATTCAACAATACCACTCACAAATCTAAAAATATCTTACACAGCAACAAACACCATTGTGTTATTTGTGTGTGAAAGAACGAATGGTCAGTGTATGAATGTATAGCCAATGAAAACGCAAATGTTATTCTGTTAGTTGCATGAAAGAAGGAGTTAAAAATTTCGATCTAAATATAATGAATGTATCTAGGCAGTACGGAATAATAAATCTTCAATTAATATTTGTGCAGTCTATATTGGAAAATAAAAGTTATTCTGGCAACATTGATGACGTACTAGAAATACTGTCTTACATATTTGTAAGTGAAATCATTGCGTGAACACTTACGTAAGAGTCCTGTACATTACATACAGCCACTACAGCAGGGAGGGAGAGACAACTAATGTAAGTGATATTATATGTAGCCTCTATCACTGATATGTCTAGGGACAACTAATGTAAGTGATATTATATGTAGCCTGTATCACTGATATGTCTAGGGACAACTAATGTAAGTGATATTATATGTAGCCTCTATCACTGATATGTCTAGGGACAACTAATGTAAGTGATATTATATGTAGCCTGTATCACTGATATGTCTAG
>Ga0123355_10016922_pt1 | contig 11503 bp, 9 predicted proteins | sample TergutEmb28metaG_3_FD_89872 | JGI IMG/M metagenome (GOLD analysis project Ga0123355, IMG submission 89872) | Embiratermes neotenicus P1 segment gut microbial communities from Petit-Saut dam, French Guiana - Emb289 P1 | ecosystem: Host-associated > Arthropoda: Insects > Digestive system > Gut ...
GAGAATCTTTTGGCTTCGATTTCAAGCCAAAAAGCTTCATCATTGATAAAGAGATAGCACTCACTCTTCTTCGTTTAGGCATACCGATAGCCCTGCAAGGCGCAGCAATTTCATTCTCTGTGATGTTTGTCAGCAGATTTATAAATACTTTTGGGGTTGCAGCATCGGCTGCCCATGGGGCGGCGCAAAGTATTAGCCAAATCCCTAATATACTAACTATGGGGCTAGGCTTAGCTAACTCTGCTATGGTAGGGCAAAATATGGGGGCGGGCAAACGTGATAGAGCACAAAGAGCGGTATCTATCACGCTTTTACTTGGTGTCTCAATTTTTATCGTATATGGATTGTTGCTTGGTTTTTTCCCAATCCAAATGTTTAGCCTGTTTACCACTGATCCAGCAGTACATGAGCTTGTGCCTATACTGGTGATTACATTGATGATAGCCTTCCCCGCATTTGCGCTTATGCCGGGTGTCACTAGTTTTATTAACGGTATTGGAAATACTAGACTTACAATGATTTTTGGCTTTCTTGACGGAATTATTCTTCGCATTGGGCTAAGCTTATTGTTTGGTGTGGTGTTGGATATGGGGCTTTTTGGATTTTTGTTGGGCTCTAACCTAGCTGTGTACGGGATGTCTGTGCCTTGCACTATTTATTATTTTAGTGGGATGTGGAAAAAGCGTAGGATGTTAGTAAATAAAAAGGAGGGGTCAGACGGTGATTAAACTAGAAGGTATCAACAAAACCTTCCGTGTGGCTAAACGTCAGGCGGGTTTTGGCCGTGCTGTTAAGGCACTTTTTTCTCGTGAGTATGAGCACATACACGCCTTGCAAGATATCAACTTCATCATTAACGATGGCGAAATGGTAGGCTACATAGGGCCTAACGGCGCAGGCAAAAGCACCACAATAAAAATAATGTGTGGTGTGCTTACTCCAGATTCCGGCATTTGCCAGATAGATGGCCGCATTCCTTGGAAAGAACGCATTCGTCATGTGCGGGACATAGGCGTAGTTTTCGGTCAACGCAGTCAGCTGTGGTGGGATGTCCCCGTCATCGACAGCTTCGAGCTTATACGGGATATTTACTCTGTAGATCAAAAGGATTATCAACGCAATTTAGACGAACTAAGCACTTTGCTAGATTTGGGAGAGCTGCTTAAAACCCCTGCCCGCTCCTTAAGTTTAGGCCAGCGTATGCGCTGCGAGATTGCGGCATCTCTGCTACACAACCCACGTACTTTATTCTTGGACGAGCCTACCATCGGCCTAGATGCCGTATCAAAAATCGCAGTACGCCAGTTTATTAAAGATCTAAACACAAGCCGTGGCACAACAGTAATCCTTACCACTCACGATATGCAGGATATTGAAGCCTTAACCGAACGCATCCTACTCATTGGCCGCGGTAGAATCCTCTTAGATGACAGTTTGGAGGAACTAAAAAAACGCTCATCCGAGCGTAAAACTTTAGTGATAGAGTATAACGGTAGGGAGCCAGTTCCCAGCGAAGGTATGGAAGTTTTAGAAAGTAAAAAAGGCCGCCTGGTTATCGCTTTGAATCCATCAGAAATATCTGTGTCTGACGCCATTGCAAAGTTAGCGTCAAACACAGAGCTAACCGATGTATCAGTTTCAGGCGTAAGTTCTGAAGAAATGGTTGCCAGCCTTTATAAGGAGTACCAGATATGAGCACGCTAAAGAATTACACTTCGTTATTTCGCATCCGATTTATAAATACTTTACAATATCGGATAGCAGCTGTGGCAGGTTTGGCTACACAATTTGCTTGGGGAGCTATGTTAATATTAGGATTTGCAGCTTTTTATCGTACAAATCCGTACGCATTTCCTATGAGCTTTTCCCAAACATCAAGCTATATATGGTTGCAGCAAGCCCTAGTAATGCTGCTTTTTATAAACATAAATGACAGAGAGATAATTTCAGCTGTGACAGAAGGGGCAATCGCATACGAGATGGTGCGTCCCGTAAATTTGTACAATCGTTGGCTGTGCCAAGTAATAGCCACACGTTTATCTAGGGCTTTGCTTAGAATGATACCCGTTATTATTATATCGTCTTTACTGCCGTATCCATATGGATTGTCACCACCGGCTAGCTTGGGGCATTTAATATTATTTTTGCTTTCCATCGTTTTAGCTGTAGGGCTTATGGCAGTGATTGTAAACCTTGTGTACATTTGTCTTTTTTACACACTTAACATGAGCGGACTAATGGGTATAGTTTATGGTGTTTTCGTCCCATTAGCCGGCGGTGTAATCCCTATCCCCTTCTTCCCAGAGCCTTTTAGGACTATCGCATTATTTTTACCATTTGCAGCTATGCAGGATATACCCCTACGAGTTTACAGCGGACATATATACGGAACAGAACTAGTGCAAAGTATAGGTGTGCAAGCCTTTTGGCTGGTATTTCTGTTTTTAGCCGGGCATCTTTTAATGAATCGCACACTTAAAAAAGTTGTAGTGCAAGGAGGATAATATGAGTTTATATATGAAGTTTTTTTCTATGCATCTAAAAAGTCAGATGCAATACAAAACATCATTTTTTATTACGCTTGCGGCAAATGTGCTTGTTTCGCTTGGAAGTTTAGTGGGGATACTTTTTATGTTCACCCGGTTTAACGAAGTAGCTGGCTTTACTTTTGAAGATATACTTTTGTGTTTTGCAATACTATTAGCCGCCTTTTCTTTAGCAGAAACTTTCGGCAGAGGATTTGATTTGTTCCCGCAAATGCTTGGCAATGGGGAATTTGACCGCGCACTTGTGCGCCCGCGGCCTATTATTTTTATGGTACTTTCTATGAAAATGGAGTTTGTACGCGTAGCCAGAGCAGTTACAGCTGCCATGATTTTTGCCTATGTAATACCAAACAGTCACATCATTTGGACTTGGCAGAGAGGCATAACCCTTGTACTAATGGTGCTATGCGGGGCAATTGTTTTTTTTGGTCTTTTTGTGATTTATGCTGCGTTTACGTTTTTTACGGTGGAAGGCCTAGAGTTTATGAACGTCTTTACAAACGGAGGCCAAGAGCATGGCCGATACCCATTTTCTATATACGGACGTGGAGTTTTAAAATTTTTAACCTATGTTGTGCCCTTGGCCTTAGTGCAGTATTATCCGTTGTTGTTTCTTTTAGGACACGAAGATGGAGTGTTTTATATGCTGGTGCCACTTTTGGCGACCTTATTTTTAATTCCTGCTTATGGATTTTTTCGGTTTGGGTTAAGTCGGTATAAGTCTACTGGATCATGATCGCCTTTGATGATATTGGAAAAAGCTCTTGAGGCCCGTAAATATCATGATATTAAAAATGGGTATCAAGTTATTGTCTTGATAGCATCATTATCATTTTTGCGGTTGAGGGCTTGTCCTCTGTGGATGATTTTGATGAAAGCGATCAAATCCAGTATTCAAGCTCCATCAATCATTTAATGCGGCTACTTTATTTTGAAACATTGCTTATTTCCTCTTCCGTTAAGTATCGATACTTCCCACGTGGCAAGTCTCCCAGCTTAAGCGATCCCATTGCTACTCTCTTCAAACTCAAAACTGGGCATCCAATGGCATCGCACATTTTACGAACTTGACGATTGCGCCCCTCTTTTATAGTAATCTGCACAGTACAACTTTCCTTGTCCAAAATTTTTATTTTAGCAGCGGATGTCTTAGGGCCTTCGTCTATTTTAATTCCCTGCTTAAAGGCGCGAAGGCCTTCTTTACTAGGAATTTTGCGCAAATTTGCAATATATGTTTTTGGGACGTTATAACTAGGATGCGTCAGCTTTTGCGCCAACTTGCCATCATTAGTTAGCAGCAATAAGCCCGAAGAATCATAATCTAAACGCCCTACCGGGAACAACCTCTCTTTAATATCCTTCACAAAATCCATGACTACAGGGCGGCCTTGTGGGTCGCTTACAGATGTGATAACCCCTTCAGGTTTGTGAAGCATTATATACACAAGCTTCGCTTTTGGGATGACTGGGCTGCCATCTACACATACAACATCATTTTGAGATACTTTCGTCCCCAATTCTGTGATAATTTTACTATTTACCGATACTCGCCCGGCAATTATAAATTCTTCAGATTTACGGCGTGAGGCTACACCTGCATCAGCTAAAAATTTTTGTAGGCGTAGATTTTCCATTTATATGCGTCCTCTCAATTAGATCTTAAATGTAATCCTAATAAGACTTATCATACATAAATGGGCATAAAAAGTAAACATCCTAAACAATGTACTAATATATGTTAGATTATTGAATTTGCTTGACATCCCTTCTTCATCCCCATAAAATATTCCTAGGAGTGATGCATATGAAAAATGCCCTAGTAGGCGTTATAATGGGAAGCACCAGCGATTGGGAAACAATGCGCCATGCTTGCCAAGTGATGGACGAATTAGGTGTTCCTTACGAAAAAAAGGTGGTATCTGCTCACCGTACCCCAGATTATATGTTTACATATGCGGAATCTGCTGCAGAACGGGGGCTAAAAGTTATAATAGCAGGGGCAGGAGGGGCGGCTCACCTTCCTGGGATGACAGCTTCAAAAACAAACCTGCCTGTAATCGGCGTGCCAGTTTCATCTAAGGCATTAAATGGCATGGATTCTCTTTTATCCATAGTGCAAATGCCAGGAGGCATACCCGTAGCAACCATGGCCATAGGACAAGCCGGGGCTACAAATGCCGGGCTTATGGCAGCGCGCATTTTAGCCGCCTTTGACGCCGAACTTTACAAACGTCTGCAAAACCGCATGGAAGATTTAAAAAACAAAATTTTATCTGAAAGCGAGTTGCCACTATGATGATTTTACCCGGTAAAACTATTGGAGTTATTGGAGGGGGGCAACTTGGCCGTATGATGGCTTTAGAAGCCAAGGCTATGGGCTACAACGTAGCTGTACTAGAGCCCACCACAAACGGCCCCTGTGCTCAAGTATCAGATACTGAAATACTTGGCAACTACAACGACATAGAAGCGATTAAAAAATTAGCCGAAATTAGCGATGTAATCACCTACGAATTTGAAAACATAGACTACGATGCCCTTACTTATCTGGAAAAAAGTTCAAATCTACCTCAAGGAAGCCATGTGCTTAAAATCACTCAAAACCGTTATTCCGAAAAAACGGCTATCAAAAACATGGGCATACCCGTGCCCAATTTTCACCTCATCTCTAGCTTAGAAGAATTACACAGCAAAGTTTTTTATCCTAGCGTACTAAAAACCACTACCGGCGGCTACGATGGCAAAGGGCAAGTGGTACTCAAATCTGAAGCAGATCTGCCTTCTGAAATCACACAAGAATGTATTTTGGAAGAATGGATGCCTTTTTCAAAAGAAGTCTCTGTAATTGTCGCCCGCAGCATAACAGGCGAAACCTCTATTTTCCCCGTATCTGAGAATATCCATGTAAACAATATTTTGCATTTAAGCATTGTGCCTGCCCGTATTTCTAAAGAAACAGAGGCCAAGGCTATTCGTTGTGCGCGTAAAATTGCAGAAGAACTAGATGCCATAGGTCTGCTTGCCATAGAGATGTTTGTAGTAAACGACGAAATTTATATCAACGAGCTAGCGCCACGTCCGCATAACTCTGGCCATTACACCATAGATGTTTGTGAAACAAGCCAGTTCGAGCAGCATGTAAGGGCTGTGTGTGGCCTGCCTTTAGGGAATGTGAAACAGCATACACCTGTTGTGATGGTCAACATTCTGGGGCAGCATCTAAAAGACTTAAATCAATACCTACCACTGCTTAATAATTCCAAATTGCATTTATACGGCAAATCTGAAGCCGTAATAAACAGAAAAATGGGGCATGTAAACATGCTTGGAGATATAGAAACAAGTCTCGAAACCATCAAAAAATCTGAGATATGGAGAGTGTAAAAATGGTTGAGCCTACTGCACAAGAAATTGAAAACACCAAATTATACCAAACAATGGGTATGACAGATGAGGAATTTGAAATGGTCAAAAACATCCTTGGCCGCTTCCCAAACTATACAGAGCTTGGGCTTTTTTCTGTAATGTGGTCTGAACATTGCTCTTACAAGAATTCTAAAGTGCTTTTGCGTACCTTTCCTACTGAAGGCGAGCGGGTTTTGCAAGGCCCAGGCGAAGGCGCTGGAATTGTCGATATCGGCGATAATCAGGCAGTGGTATTTAAATTGGAAAGTCATAATCATCCATCAGCTGTAGAGCCTTTTAGGGCAGCAGGTACTGGTGTAGGTGGTATTGTTCGTGATGTTTTTTCTATGGGTGCAAAACCAATTGCCAGCTTAAATTCTTTGCGTTTTGGCGAACTGACTAGTCCGCGCTCTAAGCACCTATTTAAAGAGGTTGTGGCTGGGGTCGCATTTTACGGTAACGGTGTAGAAGTACCAACCGTCGGTGGCGAAGTCTACTTCGACCCTTGCTACGAGGGCAACCCTCTTGTAAATGCCATGTGCGTAGGCTTGTTAAACCACGAAGATATCAGAAAAGGCCAAGCTCATGGAGAAGGTAACACAGTAATGTATGTTGGCGCAGCTACAGGCCGTGATGGCGTACACGGAGCAACGTTTGCAAGCGAGGGACTAACAGAAGACAGCGAACAAGGCTCTAGCATACCGGCAGGAGACCCTTTTTTAGAAAAACTGCTAATAGACGCTTGTTTAGAGGTAATCAAGCACCCTGCCTTGGTGGGTATACAAGATATGGGAGCGGCGGGGCTAATTTCCTCTTCATCTGAGATGGCAAGCAAAGCAGGAATGGGGATGGAGCTTGATTTGGACAAAGTTCCTCAAAAAGACGCAAGCTTGTCAGCTTACGAGATGATGTTGTCGGAGTCCCAAGAAAGAATGCTGCTTGTCGTAAAAAAAGGTCAAGAAGAAGAAATCCGGGCTATATTCAAAAAACATGGCTTAGATGCCGTAGATATAGGCCTAGTAACAAGCGACAAATATATGAGATTGTTCCACAAAGGTAAAGTAGTTGCAGAAGTTTTGGCAGACGCTTTAGCGGCACAAGCTCCCGAATACAGAAAACCATCCAAAGAAGCCGAATATTACAAAAAATTTCAACAAATGAACACACAAATTAAGCCCGTAGATGATTCCACCAAAACCTTACTATCCCTGCTAAGTCAACCAAGCATAGCAAGTAAACGCTGGGCTTACAAGCAGTTTGATGCCGATGTAGCAGTTCCCCCAGGTTCTGATGCAGGTGTAGTCCTGGTTCCTGGGACAAAAAAAGCCCTAGCAATGACAACAGACTGTAACAGCAGATATGTCTACTTAGACCCTAAAGTAGGCGGACAAATCGCTGTTGCAGAGGCAGCCCGTAACATCATAGCTTCTGGCGGTCTACCCCTTGCTGTAACCGACAACTTAAATTTTGGTAGCCCAGAAAATCCCGAAATTTTTTGGCAAATGGAAGAGTCCATCAAAGGCATAAGCGAAGCTTGTATAGCTTTGGATACCCCTGTAATAGGCGGCAATGTATCCATGTATAACGAGCGTAGTGGCACAGCTATTTATCCGACACCTACTATTGGGATGGTTGGATTAATTGAGGATGTAGCACATATCACAACTTCCCACTTCAAAAGCGCGGGAGATTTAATTTATGTAATTGGCGAAACATTGCCAGAGTTTGATGGCAGCGAGCTGCAAAAACTACAGCTAGGCGGCAAAGTAGAAGGCCGTCCACCTGTTATAAATTTAGATACAGAAAAAAATAACGGACAAGCCGTGCTTACTGCTATTAAGGCCGGTTTAGTAAAATCTGCCCACGATGTATCTGAAGGCGGCATAGCTGTAGCCATGGCAGAGGCATTGTTCACAAAAAAACTTGGCGCAAAAGTAGAGTTAGGTTTTAGTAATCCTGAACTGCTCTTCTCAGAAAGCCAATCTCGTTTTATATTGAGTGTTGCGCCAGAAAATCGTGTTGCATTTGAGAAAATCATGCCAAATGCGCAGTGTATCGGCACAGTTACGGAAGAAGCAAAACTTATCATTGACACAGCCGTCAATGTTGATGTAGAAGAAATATACCAAAGTTGGGAGAACGCGATACCATGCTTACTGAGATAAGAGGCCTAAACGAAGAGTGTGGGGTTTTTGGAATTTGGGGGCATAAAGATGCTGCAAGAGTAAATTATTACGGTCTACACAGCTTGCAGCACAGGGGACAAGAGGGCTCTGGCATTGTGGTTAAAGATGGTGATAAGCTAAATCAATATCGTGGACTAGGCCTAGTAAGCGAAGTTTTTACCAAAGATATGATGGATAATATGAGCGGCACAGCAGCCATAGGCCATGTGCGTTATTCTGGCGCGGGGCAGCATGATTTGGCAAATGTTCAGCCATTTTTATTTCACTTTGCAAACAGCGGTTTGGCTTTGTGTCATAATGGCAACTTGGTTAATTCTAAACGCTTGCGATTGGAGTTGGAATCCCAGGGCAGCATTTTTCAAACTAGCTCTGATTCAGAAGTACTTGCGCATTTGATAAAGCGTAACCCAAAAACTGATTTAATTGAGGCCTTAAAATGGTCTTTGCAAAGGATAAAAGGTGGATTTGCTTATCTCCTTTTAACTCAAACTGAAATGGTAGCTATGCTTGATCCTAATGGTTTGAGGCCCTTGGCCATTGGCCGTCTTGGAGATGCTTATGTAGTCGCATCTGAAACCTGCGCCTTTGATGCTATTGGTGCTAGATTTGTAAGAGACGTTAAACCTGGCGAAATGGTAATTATCAACGATAGTGGAATGCGAATCGAAAAATACACAACTGAAACAGACTTGGCATTGTGCAGCTTAGAATATATATATTTTGCAAGGCCAGATTCTAATATTGCAGGCATAAATATTCATACTGCACGCAAAAATATGGGCACAGCATTGGCTAAAGAAGCACTTGTAGAAGCAGATTTAGTCACAGCAGTACCAGAATCTGCCGTTCCTGCAGCAATAGGTTTTGCAGAGGCGGCAGGGCTTCCTTACGAAATGGGGCTTATTAAAAGCCGATATGTGGCACGTACATTTATTCAGCCCTCTCAAGAATTACGAGAGCAAGGGGTAAAAATGAAGCTTAGTGCAGTACGCAGTATTTTGGAAGGCAAACGGGTAATCGTTGTAGATGACTCCCTTGTACGAGGCACTACCACCATCCGAATGGTAGAACTATTGCGCGAAGCAGGCGCAGCAGAAATCCATGTGCGCATAGCTTCTCCTATGCTGAAATATCCATGTTTTTACGGCGTAGATATTCAAACTACAGAAGAATTAATCGGACACAATCACACAGTTGATGAAGTGAGAGCAATAATTGGCGCAGATTCCTTAGCTTTTTTAAGTGAAGAGGGGCTGATTAATGCTGTCAACTTGCCAGTAAATAACAAATACAAAGGCTTATGCATGGCATATTTTAATGGAGATTATCCTACAGAATTATATGATTTTGCTTGAAAAGGAGAGAAAAACTAATGTCAGAAATCTACAAAAATGCTGGGGTAGATGTTGAAGCCGGTTACGAAGCAGTTTCCCGAATGAAAGCACATATTGCCAAAACGATGAGGCCAGAGGTTATTGGAGGCATAGGCAGTTTTGGCGGTCTGTTTGATTTAAGCAACTCTAAAATAAAGGAGCCTGTACTAGTTTCCGGTACAGATAGCGTTGGTACTAAAATAAAGCTTGCCTTCGAGCTGAATCGTCACGATACTATCGGCATTGATGCCGTTGCTATGTGCGTAAACGACATCGTAGCCATGGGCGCAGAGCCTCTGTTTTTTTTAGATTACATTGGCATCAACAAAGTAATCCCAAAGGTGGTTGAGGATATTGTAAAAGGTGTTAGCGAAGGCTGCGTACAAGCCGGATGCGCCTTAATAGGCGGCGAAGTGGCAGAAATGCCGGATTTATATCAAGTTGGCGAATACGACCTTGCTGGCTTTACAGTTGGTATTGTTGAGAAGCAAAAGCTGATAACCGGTGAAAATATCGTAGAAGGTGATATTTTGATCGGCTTGCCATCCACCGGGCTTCATAGTAATGGATTTGCATTGGTACGCAAAATCGTCAACGGCCTTAACTTGACTAAAATTTATTTTGGCAGCCAGCCACTAGGAGATATTCTTCTAACACCAACAAAAATTTATAGTAAAATGGAAGCTAAAGGCATAGCCAATATCACAGGCGGAGGATTTATCGAAAATATTCCTCGTATGATTCCTAAAGGCTTAGCTCCTATAATTAAACGCGGAACTTGGGAAGTGCCAGAGATTTTTGAGTTTTTACAAAAACAGGGGCAAGTTCCAGAAATGGAAATGTACAATGTATTCAACATGGGCATAGGCATGGTAGCGGCGGTTTCTCCTGAAAATGTGCCGGAAGATGCCATCGTTATTGGTGAAGTTTGCAAAGGAGACGAAATTATATGGGTTTAGAGAGAAAGCGTGCACTTTTAAGCGTAAGTAATAAAACCGGAATAGTAGAGTTAGCCAAGGCTTTAAGCGAGGCCGGTTACGAATTAGTTTCTACAGGCGGTACCGCCGATTTGCTTAAAGAAAACGGCTTGGGGCTTCTTGGAATAGAAGATGTAACAAAATTTCCAGAATGTATGGATGGGCGTTTAAAGACATTGCATCCTGCCATTTTTGGAGGCTTATTGGCTGTTCGTGATAAAGACGAGCATCTCCAAACCATGGAGCAGCAAGGCATAGCTGGCATTGATATTTTGGTGGCCAATCTTTATCCCTTTAGACAAACAGTATCCTCACCAGGTCATAGTTTAGCTCAGGCTATAGAACAAATAGATGTTGGCGGCCCATCTATGATACGTGCAGCCGCAAAAAATCATAAATTCGTCAGCGTAGTAACAGACCCGGCGGATTATCAAGCGCTTATAGAACAACTTGATGGCATAGATGAAGCTTATCGTTTTAAGCTTGCAGTAAAGGCCTTCCGCTACACTGCTGCATACGACGCTTATATTGCGCAATACTTAGGTGGTTCAGAAGAATTCCCAGATAGCCTAACCATCACTTTTGATAAGCATCCTACGGAAATGCGCTATGGTGAAAATCCCCATCAAAAAGCCGCATACTACACATGGCCACAAAACGCTTATGGAGGCATAGAAAAAGCCGATTTGCTTCAGGGCAAGCCACTTTCTTTTAATAATATCGCAGATGCCCATGCTGCCCTTGCAGCGGCTAAGGAATTTCCTAATCAGCCGGTCTGTGTTGCAGTTAAGCACGCTACTCCGTGTGGAGTGGCTGTAGGTGAAAATATTTTAGAAGCCTATACCAAAGCCTATGAGTGCGATCCGCAGTCTATCTTCGGAGGCATAGTTTGTATCAATCGCGAGTTAGACGAAGCCACTGCTAAAAAGATGAATGAAATATGGATTGCGAAATCTTTTTTGGAAGTAATCATCGCACCATCTTATAGCCCTGAAGCATTGGCTATATTCGGAAAA
>Ga0123355_10016923_pt1 | contig 11503 bp, 9 predicted proteins | sample TergutEmb28metaG_3_FD_89872 | JGI IMG/M metagenome (GOLD analysis project Ga0123355, IMG submission 89872) | Embiratermes neotenicus P1 segment gut microbial communities from Petit-Saut dam, French Guiana - Emb289 P1 | ecosystem: Host-associated > Arthropoda: Insects > Digestive system > Gut ...
GATCTCATGCTTACTTTTATTTTCCTAGGCTCTATGCTAGGTTGCAAACCACCGGTATCACTGCTAGTTATATCATCTTCACACTCATCTTTATTTTTACTGTGCCGCTCATACAAAAATAGGGCTACTTCAGCGCCCCTGGTGTTCATTAGATATTCGACTACAGAGTCCATATCCGAAGACTCCGCATCAACACTTGCAAGCATTTCTCTGGTCACATACGTATAAACAATGCGCCCACCCAAAGCTTGCCCGGCTGCCCCAAGAGCCAGCCCAAAGGCTTTTGCCGCCTCAAAGCTATGGCTAAGAAGCATCTCACTATATATATCTGTAAAAGAAATCCCCATTGCCATTAGGCGTGCGGCAATTGCCATGGTTGACCCGCTTGTAGACGAATACCTAAAGCCACCCGTATCCCCTACTATCCCAGAATATATGGCCGTGGCAATGTCTATATCTATATCTGTAAGCGCCTCAATCACCCCAAACACCATCTCAGCTGTAGAAGATGCATCCGGGTCTATAAGGTTGTACTGGGCAAATCCACTGTTGGTCTCGTGATGGTCTATGCATATTGTGGTTGCGGCCCGGTCAAATAGTTGCCTAGCAGCGCCTAACCTTTGTGTATCTGCACAGTCCATGGCAATAAAAACATCCACAAAAAGGGCCTCAAGGGGCCCTTTATACAAGTATTCTTGTCCAGGAATAACACGGTATTTAGCTGCAGTAGTTTCAAGCACTACTACAGCGTCTTTGCCAAGCTTCCTCAATGCCATAGCCAACCCAAGGCACGAGCCAATAGTATCCCCATCTGGCCCTATGTGCCCGGCAATAACAAACCTGTCACGGCTCCTTAGAAGCTCAACTATCTGTTCCACTGTTAACCTCATCTATAAGCTTACGCATGCGCATCCCATATTCTATAGAATCATCAAAGATGATAGTTATCTCCGGCGTAACGCGCAAGTTTATGACCTCCGCAAGCCGCCGCCGTATAAAGCCAGTACCGCTTTTTAGGGCTTCCATGGTACCGGCTTGTTTATCTTTGTCCCCCAAGACGCTGATCCATATCTTGCAATATTTCATGTCGCTTGTCGTTTCTGCACGCATAACACTAACTACATTGCCTATGCGCGGGTCGTGCATTTCGGAGCGTATTACTTCTGCCGTAACCCGCGCAATTTCATCGTTGATGCGTGTCAGCCTTGTGCTGTTTCGCTTCACCTTGGGATTTCCTCCATTACATAGGCTTCTACCTTGTCGCCTTCTTTGATATCGCTGTAGTTCCTAAATACCATACCGCACTCGTAGCCTGTATTGACCTCGCGAGCATCGTCTTTAAAGCGGCGCAGTGTATCCAGGTGCCCATCGTATATTACACGCCCATCGCGCACAATACGTATCTGGGCGGCGCGGGTGACCCTGCCATCTGTGATATAACAACCTGCAATCGTACCAATGGACGATGCTTTGAATATCTGGCGTATTTCGGCGTGGCCTATTACTTTTTCTACAAACTCTGGGTCTAGCATGCCCTTCATCGCGGCGCTAATATCATCTATTGCGGAGTAGATTACGCTGTATGTGCGGATATCTACGCCTTCTGACTCTGCGGTAGATTTTGCGCTGGTATCTGGCCTTACGTTAAAGCCAATGATTATAGCATTTGAGGCAGACGCAAGCATTACATCGGATTCGTTTATTGCGCCTACACCTGTGTGGATTATCCTTACACGCACTTCTTCATTGGTTAGTTTATCCAAGCTACCCTTAAGCGCTTCTACAGAGCCTTGTACGTCGGCCTTAACCACGATATTTAAGTCCTTAACCTGCCCGGCTTGGATTTGGCTGAACAAGTCATCCAAGGATACTTTGCCTGTGGACTTAATCATGCTTACGCGGCCTTTTGCTACTACCGTCTCGGATAGCTGCCTGGCTTGCTTGTCGTTTTGCGCGGTATAAAGGATGTCACCAGTGACTGGCACTTCTGCCAAGCCTATAATTTCTACCGGGGTAGACGGGCCAGCCTCTTGTAGGCTACGCCCACGGCTGTCTGTCATTGCACGTACTTTACCATAACAGGCACCGGCAACTATCGAGTCACCTGTCCTTAGGGTTCCGCTTTGCACTAGTACCGTTGCTACCGGGCCGCGGCCTTTGTCTAGCTTTGCTTCAATGATACTGCCCCTGGCTGGCTTGTTGGGGTTGGCGCGGAGCTCCCTCATTTCTGCAGCTAGTAGTATCATCTCCAGTAGCTGGTCTATGCCAACTTTTTGCAGTGCGCTTACGGGTACGGTAATGGTCTCGCCGCCCCAATCTTCGGCTTGCAGCCCGTGCTCTGTCAACTCTTGCTTGACACGGTCAGGGTTGGCACCGGGTTTATCCATCTTGTTTATGGCAACGATGATCTCGATACCGGCGGCTTTGGCATGATTTATAGCCTCAATGGTTTGTGGCATAACACCATCGTCTGCGGCAACTACCAATATCGCGATATCTGTAACTTGGGCACCCCTCATACGCATTGCTGTGAATGCCTCATGCCCCGGAGTATCCAGGAATGTAATTGCTTTACCATTGATAGACGTGCTGTATGCACCTATATGCTGGGTGATACCGCCTGCCTCAGAGGCTTGCACGTTTTCGCTTCTTATTGCATCAAGCAAAGATGTTTTACCATGGTCTACATGGCCCATAACTACTACTACAGGTGGGCGTGGCTGTAGATTAGATTCATCATCATCTGGCCCGGAATCGAAGGCTGCCTCGAACGCATCTACTTCTACGTATTCCTCTACCAGCACATTAAATGTCTCTGCTATCATCGATGCCGTGTCGAAATCTATTAACTGGTTTGCCGTTGCCATAATGCCCTTTTTCATAAGGATTTTTATTATGTCTGCATTGGAACGGTATAGCTTTTCGGCTAAATCACGGATAGTTATTTCCGGTGCTACGGCTATTTCTGTTATTACAGGTCTTTCGACCTTTGGCATAATCTTCTTGACTGGGGCAGGCTTGCCGCGTCCCCTGCGGTCAAGGCCTAGGCCTTGACGGTTTTCTTTGCGATCTGTATCTTTTTTATCTTTTTTGGCTGTGCGGGCTTGTTCGTTTTTGCCCCATTGGGCTTTTCTTTCATCCTTGGTTGGGTCGGACTTTTTAACATCTGTGCGACCTCCTGGGCCACGGGGTGCGCCTGGTCTTGGTGCACCACCGGCAGCCGCCGGGCCCCTACCCATGCCAGGAGCGCCTCCAGGGCCGCGTCCACCCATTGGTGAGCCACCTGGGGACCTAGGGCCTCCAGGCCCGCGTCCACCGTCAGGACGCTGCTGGCCATAACTGGGCCTTGTGCCCGAGCCAAAGCTTGGCTTTGAACCGTCTGGTCTTGGGCGACCTTCATATGGCGGCCGGGAGCCGTCTGGCCTTGGGCGATTCTCGTATGGTGGCCGAGAACCTTCTGGGCGCGGTGGTCTTGAGCCAGGAGCATAATTTGGCCTTGTTCCGTCTGGTCTTTGCCGGTTCTCGTATGGTGGTCTGGAACCTTCTGGGCGTGGTGGCCTTGAACCAGGAGCAAAACCCTGCCTTGAACCGTCGGGCCTCGCACCGTCGGGCCTTGGCCGGTTTTCGTATGGTGGCCTTGAGCCTTCTGGGCGCGGCGGTCTTGTACCAGGAGTAAAGCCCTGCCTAGAACCGTCGGTCCTTGAACCGTCGGGTCTTGGACCGTCGGGCCTTGGACGACTCTCATATCCCGGTCTGCCATCTTGACTCGGCCTTTGCGGCCTATCGCCAGAGGGCATTCCTTCTCTTGGAGGGCGCTGGCCATCGCTTACCTGATTTTCTATAGGTGATGTATTTATCGGCACTTGTGTTGTTGGAGGTGTTATGTCTGATGGTGGGGCGGCTGCCGGTGATGCCAAATCTGCCGGCGATGATGTAACTGTGGTTGTTTCTGGACGCGGTTGTCTTGTACCATCGCGTGGGGCCAATGGGATAGGTTTGCCGTCTTCACCAATGGGGCGCGGCCTACGCTTTAGCGGTTGACCGTCTGGGCCTAGTGGTGGCAGCGGCCTTCCGTCTTCGCCTAATGGGCGCGGCCTACGCTTTAACGGTTGACCGTCTGGGCCTAGTGGCGGCAGCGGCCTTCCGTCTTCGCCTAATGGGCGCGGCCTACGCTTTAACGGTTGACCGTCTGGGCCTAGTGGCGGCAGCGGCTTTCCGTCTTCGCCTAAGGGGCGTGGCCTACGTTTTAGTGGCTGACCGTCTGGGCCTAGTGGCGGAAGCGGCCTTCCGTCTTCGCCTAAGAGGCGCGGCCTACGTTTTAGTGGTTGACCGTCTGGGCCTAGTGGCGGGGATAATGGCCTACCGTCTTCGCCAACCGGGCGCGGCCTGCGCTTTAACGGCTGCCCGTCCGGGCCTACGCCTACCGGCGCAAGCGGCCTTCCATCTTCACTAACTGGGCGCGGTCTTAACTCGCGTTCTGGCTGTTTTTCGCCACCCTCTACTGCCGTGGCCGGCGGGCGGCTTTTTATCAAACGACCTTCCAATGGCTTGGCTTCCTCCTTTGCGGAATCGGCCATTTGGCCACTTGTATTTTTCACAGATGCACTGTCTCTTCTCTGCGAAAATTCTTTCTTTAACCGCTCTACATCCCCATCGCTCAAGGAACTAAAATTGCTAAGACCGGCACCTTGCCCGTCCAGCTTGCTCATTATTTCCTTGCTACTTACGTTGAGTTGTTTGGCTAATTCGTGTACACGAATTTTTGGCATCAAGCCACCTCCGAAACTAGTGCGAAACACTTACAGATAAAATTTTTTCAAGTTGCAAATATACTTCAGGTGGCACAGAGCGCTTGAACGAGCGCTCCAACCCCTTTGATTTTTGGGCTTTTTGCAAGCATTCACTCCCACTGCACAGGTATGCTGCCCGGCCGTGCATCTTGCCTGTAGGGTCTATGTTTATTGCTCCTGTTTTATCAAGCGCTACCCTTACAAGGGCGGCTTTGTTTATCATTTCCCCGCAGCCTACGCATCGCCTAAGTGGTTGGCGGCGTTGACGGGTCATTGCCGTCTTCGTAGTACTCGTCTTCGTAGTATTCGTCGTCATAGTATTCCTCTTCGGTGTAGTACTCTGCTTCGTCGTAATATTCGTCTTCGTAGTACTCGTCTTCGTAATATTCGTCCTCGTAGTAAACTTCTTTTGCGGCAGGAGCTTCGGGTTTTTCTATTACGGGGAAGGTCAAGAAATCCGTGTCTGCCGCTTGGGACTCACTTTTAATATCTATGCGCCAGCCGGTAAGCCTTGCGGCTAGGCGAGCATTTTGCCCTTCCTTGCCTATGGCCAAAGATAGCTGGGTATCAGGGACTATGACTTTTGCTGCCGTCTCGTATGGGCTAAGCGCTACGGTTACTACCTTGCTGGGACTAAGGGCAGAAGCTATAAACTTTACAGGGTCATCGCTCCAGTGGATTATATCAATCCTTTCGCCTCGTAGTTCGCCGCTAATCAAGTTTACGCGGTGCCCGCTATGCCCCACGCATGCCCCTACCGGGTCAACATTTGGGTGAGAGGTATACACGGCTACTTTGCTACGGCTACCTGCTTCACGTGCTATGGACTTGATTTCTACTGTGCTGTCATAAATCTCGGGTATTTCTTGCTCGAATAGGCGGCGTATCAGCTCTGGATGGGTACGTGAAATATTTACTGTGGGGCCTTTACTACTTTGCTTGACTTCGTGTATATATACCTTTATGCGGTCGCCAAAATTATAGTGCTCCCGTGGAATCTGGTCTGCTGGGGTAAGCTGGGCTTCCAGCCTACCTATGTTTACTATGACGTTGCGCCTGTCACGGCGCTGGACTATGGCTGTCGCCATTTCTGTGACCCTGTTTATAAACTCATTGTATATAATCTCCCGCTCTGCTTCGCGGAACTTTTGCGTTACAACTTGCTTGGCTGTTTGAGCAGAAATACGCCCAAAGTTTTTGGGTACGACCACAAGCTCAATTTCGTCGCCGGTATCTGCGTTTACGTTAATAGTACGGGCGTCTTTTAGGCTTATTTCTATTTCTTCGTCTTCTACGGTTTCTACTACGGCTTTCTTTGCCAGCACTTTGTATTCGCCTGTTTCCCGGTCTACTGTTACGCGGATGTCTGCGTTTTGGCCAAACTGCTTTTTGCATGCCGATACTAACGATGCTTCTATTGCTTCGAATATTACTTCCTTATCTATTCCACGCTCTTGCGACACCATTGTTAGCGCTTCGATGAGTTCCCTGCCGCTGTCCATTGCTTGAATTCCTCCTTTTTGATGGGGGGCTGTACTTTTGTATAATCAATTGATATTTATTCAAAAACCGCTAACCGGCAAGCCGAGACTTGCGCTTGCTCGAAATGGCGTGTCTGGCCGTCTTCTTCGGTTAGTGATAGATTTCCGTCTTCGTATGACGCTAGTATCCCAGTAAACTTGCGCCGCCCATCTACCGAGCCGTATAGCTTTATGGCTATCTTGTGCCCAATGTATTTAGCGTAATGTTCGGGCTTTGTAAGCTTGCGCTCTACCCCGGGGGAGCTTACCTCCAGGTAGTAGGCTGTAGGTATTGGGTCGTGAATATCTAGCTCGGCCTCCGCTGCGCGGCTTACTCTTTCGCAGTCATTAAGGTCCACGCCTTCGGCCTTGTCTATATATAGACGTAGGATTTTGTCGCCGCCTTCTTTAATAAACTCCAGGTCATATAGGGTTACGCCTTGAGCTTCTATGATTGGGGTTAGTAGCTGTGTGATTTTTGCTGTCATTGGGGCCGACATAGGAGCGGTCCTTTCTTGTTGATATAAAATGATAGGCAAAATTTAAGAGCGGGTGCACACCCGCTCTTTCTGTCATGTAATCATGTAAATATGTTTACATAGCTATTATACCAGGCTTTTACTTGTTTGGCAAATGTTTTTGCGGGATGAAATTGTCGCATTTATCAGCCGCACTAATATACCCTTTTTGGGGCCTTGACTATGACGTATACGTCGTGGTTTATAATACTCATAGAGAGGAGCAAACATATGAAAAAACACAGCGCAATACCCGAAGAAACAACACAAAACGCATATCACAGCTCACCCATACCACCCGGCTATATGCGGATAGGCGAGATAGCCAAGAAAGCGGGCGTCACCGTACGCACATTATCATATTACGACAAGGAGGGCCTACTTACCCCGCAAACCACAAGCGAAAGCGGGTACAGACTTTATACAGACAAGGACTTTGTAAAGTTGATACAAATACTAATGATGAAGCGGCTTGGGTTTACACTTAACCAGATAAAAAAGAAGATTGTCACCATGGAAACGACATCCGATGTTATAGAAATCTTAACAGGACAATCAACAAGTATCCGCAATGAAATAAACCAACTAACGGACCTGCTTAACGCCCTTGAATCGCTAAAGTCAGAAATCGTACAAGTAGACGCTGTAGACTTTAAAAAGTTTGCCACAATACTAGAAAATATTTATATGAAAAACGATGGCTACTGGCTTGTAAAATACCTAGACAACGATGTGCTGGACATGATAGAGCAACGTGACACACAGGGCAACACTACTGGGTTTGCAGGGTTTACTGAGGTTGCTAACACATTTCTTGTCACTGCTGTCAAGCTTCAAGAAGAAGGCGTGCTGCCAGAAAGCAAACAAGGGCACGAGTTTGCAAAAAATTTCTGGGATGCCTTAATGAGCTTTACAGGCGGCGATTTCATAATGTTGGATAAAATCAATGAGCAGCTCAAAAAAAGCGTGTCAGACAAGAAATACGACAAAGCCATGATCAAGGCGCGCCAGTTCATGCTATCGTCACTGGAGTCTTACTTCGGCTTTGAATTTTTTGCAGAAGCAGTTAAGTTGCATGACGCGGGCGTACCACCCAATAGCGAACAGGCACAAGAGTTAGCAAACAACTTTTGGGACTGGATGACAAAACTAACGGGCGGCGACATGACTGCAATGCAAGAGATGAGCGAACAGTTCGAAAAAAACGCCAGCCATCACATGAAAAAAGCGCATCAATACATGGTATCGGCATTGGAGACTTATTTTAAAAAAGGAGATATGCAATATGATTAGTATTAGCATGAAAGACGTAACAAAATCATTTGGCGAGAACAACGTGCTAAAAGGCGTCACATTCGACACCCATGAAGGCGAAATATTCGGGATGTTGGGCCCATCTGGCGCGGGCAAGACCACGATTATTAATATACTTACTAAGCAGTTTGCCGCAGATGGCGGCGAAGTTTATGTAAGTGCTTCAAGCAATGAAATGGGCCTTATGCTAGAGCATGATGGCTTGTTCCCTAGGCTCAACTGCCTAGAAAATCTAATTATCTTTGAAAAAATCTACGGAATCCCCCACTCGCGCTCTATCGAAGCGCTAGAAAGCGTAGGTTTGGCCAAAGCTCATAAGACTGCAGTAGAAAAACTCTCTAGAGGGATGCGCCAGCGGCTAGTAATTGCACGGGCGATACTGCACAAGCCTAAAATCCTATTTTTGGATGAACCCACCAGTGCACTTGACCCGCTAACTGCACAGGGCATATATCATCTTATTAAAGAGTTACGCGGCAGCGGCACTACCATTTTCCTTACAACTCACAACATGCAAGAAGCCGTAAACCTATGCGACCGCGTGGTTATGCTGCATGGCGGTACTATCATAGAGCAGGGTGACCCCAACGAAATTTGTGACCGCTATAGTGCGGTAAAAACCATAAAAGACTTAGAAGCTGTGTTTGTTCAACTAACCGGAGGTGGCCTACAATGAAGCATGTAAACGCAATTTTTTATAAACAACTAAAAGACACCATAAAAAACCCTGCAGTATTGATGCAATTTATCATATTCCCACTGCTGGCATTTGTGCTTACATTTCTCATGAACATGGAGCGCATGACCAACGACATGCTCGAAGCCCTGCCATATGGGACAGATGTTGACATGGTACTAGCAAATATGAATGCAAGCATGCCCAACATGACCACAATGCAAGCCACCGTTTTTGCCGGCATGGGGCTAATCCCCATTGTGGCCAGCATTATTGCAGAAGATATAGAGAAAAAGAGCTTGCGCTTCTTAAGCATGGCTGGCATACGGCCAACGGCATATCTTGTAGGTATTGCCGGCGTAATCATGTTTGTGAGTTTGTTTACGTCTGCTGCTTTTAGCCTTATAGCCGGGTTTACTGGGCTTGACTTTATAATATTTACAGCAGCAATGATGAGCGGCGTTGCCGGCTCTATAGTACTGGGCGCAACTTTTGGCATAATGACAAGAAACCAACAAGCCGCTGCTGGCATAACCATGCCAATAGCCTTAATTTTGGGCTTTGGCCCAATTATGGCCCAAATGAACCCTAGCATTGCACGGTTTTTGCATGTTGTATATACGCAGCAGTTAAATGTTGTTGCAGACTACTTGACTATTGGCGGCGTGGATACTCCACTATGGCAGTCTTTTGGGATCATGTGGGCCAATGTGGCGTTATTGGGGCTGCTGTTTGTGCTTGTGTTTAGGAGGAAGTGGTCTATAGAGTAAGGCAATGGTGGACGGAGGGGTGATAGATTGCTAAACCTTTCGGGTAAGGTGTAAAAAATTCACCCCTTCAATAAACCATTTATGCGGATGTAAAATCATGCTATGTTCAACTATGTAATTCATATATGCCAGCGAAGCAGCCTCCAATGATTCGCCAAGTGCATTGTTTGTTAGGTTATTCGTCCAAATCGCTTTAATTTGACCAACATTCCAACCGTACGTACTGCATCGGACTTCGCTTCCAGTCTACGCATTTCCTCACTATCACCATATGACCAACCAAGCGGCGGGTTCGCGCAAGTCGGCTCAAGTAAAATGCAAATTTGCCCAAACGAAAAATCACTGATACCTGATATTTTCTATTTGGGCAAATTCTAAGAATTTATTTGAGATTAGTATCACTAGCTTTATAAATGTTCGGGTTCCACTGTTATATGATTCCTTTCTTATTTGAATTTTGTCTCCTATTAAAATAGACTTCTTGTGAAATTACCTGCACAACCAAAAGCCATATCAAGCTATTTTTGGCTGCATATCCGGTATTTCAAAAGAAGCCTATTTTACGCAGGTTTGTATTTTATAGCTATAGTGCTACAGCGCTGAAAGCACCCCAGCAACTTCCTGCAATTTTTCTACTACATTTATAAACTGCGGGCATTTCTCGTTACACACCCCGCAGCCGGTGCACTCTGTTACTGGTGCGCCGCGTTTTGCATTCCACATGTTTTTGGCTTGGGCAGATAGGCCATATACATTGTGGAAGGTATAAGCATTAAACACATGCGGGATATTAATATCCTTGGGACAGGGCAGGCAATAATTGCAGCCCGTGCAATATAAGTCAGAGAGTTTTTTTAGCTCCTCCATCATAATGGCGGCTTTGCGGAAATCTTCTTCTGTCATGGGGACTTCCATATTGGCTACGTTTAGGTTGCCTTCTAGCATTTCCATGTTGCCCATGCCAGAAATGGCGCAGGATACATTTTTGTTGCCCAGCACAAAGCGCAGTGCCAGCTCTGGTGTGGATATGTCTTTGCCTAGTAGTTTGCCCGCCAACTCCGAAGGGACAGACAGCCGGCCGCCGCCAATGGGCCCCATGGCTACAACGCCTATACCTTTGCCGGCTAAGTAGTCTATATTTTTCTCGTTAGAGCGGTCTAGCAAGTTGTATTGCAGCAATGCCGAGGAGAACATCTCGAATGTCTCTACAATATAAGGCACATCTTTAACATCGCCGTGGAAAGAGAATGATATATGCTTGATTAACCCTTCGTCCAATGCCTTTTGCACTTCATTCTTAATCCCGTATCCCATGATTTTCTCATCAAAACGCTCTTTGTTGATGCCGTGCAGGTGATAAAAGTCTATATAGCTCATGTCTAGCAGCTTCAACTGAAGCTCTAGCATACGACGGAAGTCCGCCGTGCTGTTGAGCTCGTCCATTGGGATTTTGGTTGCTATCATTACTTTGTCGCGGTCCATCTGTTTTACTGCCTTGCCAAGGGTGGCTTGGCTTTTGAAGTGGCAGTAAAACATAGCAGTGTCGAAATAGTTAACACCTGCGTCATATGCCGCTTTTAGCATGGGGATGGCTTTATCCTCGTCTACAATCCAGTTGTCGTCTCGTTGGTTCTCGTACCACGAGCGGCCTTCTCTTGCTTTCTTTTCTTCTTCGCTCATCTCGGCTATTTTAATCTCCGGGAGTCTCATGCACCCGAAGCCCAGGGCCGAAATCTTCTTGCCGGTTTTGCCAAAGTCACGATAAATCATGGTTGCCTCCTCTTGTGTGTGTTTTTAGAAGCTGTATTCAACTCCGACAATGGTGACTTTTCGTGACAGATTTTTGCCAATTGAGGCGGCTCTGACGCGGCTTGCCATTAAGGCAAGCAAGGAGGGGCCAACGAAAAGTGGTGAA
>Ga0123355_10016924_pt1 | contig 11503 bp, 8 predicted proteins | sample TergutEmb28metaG_3_FD_89872 | JGI IMG/M metagenome (GOLD analysis project Ga0123355, IMG submission 89872) | Embiratermes neotenicus P1 segment gut microbial communities from Petit-Saut dam, French Guiana - Emb289 P1 | ecosystem: Host-associated > Arthropoda: Insects > Digestive system > Gut ...
CGGCTGATGGCAGGCTGATGGGGACTCAGGCGCAATGACATTAGCCAGGTTCAAACGCGTGCTGGCGATGGACTCGGAGGCCGCGGCGATGACCCTGATTGCTGTGTGCGTGATCTTCTCCGCGATCAACGAACGATTTCGGTCCGGCCTGAACATCCACGGCATCATTGTTAGCGCATCGATCTCGGCCATCACGGGACTAGGTATGACGCTGATCGTTGCGATGCGCGCAATCGACCTCTCGGTTGGATCGGTAATGGGGCTATCAGCCATCGTCGCTGCCGAGCTCCTTATGGACGGACTGCCAGTGTGGCTGGCCATCACAATTGGCCTCTTGGCCGGGGGCGTACTGGGGTTCTGTAATGGCCTGCTGATTGTCCTGCTGCGGCTGCCGTCATTCATCGCAACCCTGGCAACGCTATCAATGATCCGTGGCGCAGAGCTGTTGATCACTCACGGCGAGACAGTGAGCGTCCATAACGGCGTGTTCAGCCGCATGGTCATCACTGATATGTGGGACCACGTGCCCGCAGCAGCTGGGATCGCGGCGGTGGTGTTCGCATGCGTGTGGATCGTCTTTCATCGCACCCCGTTCGGGCGCCACGTGGTCGCAATCGGCGGTGATATCCGGGCCGCGGTCGGGGCTGGTATTGATGTCAGCCGGGTTACCATTGCGGCTTTCACGCTGTCCGGCCTCTGCGCCGCGCTGTCCGGGCTGATGGCAGCGGCCGAGCTACAGAATGCCGATTCGACCATCGGAGCGGGAATGGAGCTTACGTCGATCGCGGCGGTGGTCGTCGGCGGAACCAGCCTGACCGGCGGACGCGGCAACCTGTTCGGCACGATGTGCGCTTCCCTGCTATTTGCCGCAATCCAGGCGGGGTTGAATATTGCGGACGTGCCGTCGCTCTACGAGGATCTTGTGTTCGGCGGGATTCTAATCCTTGCGCTGATGGTAGATGGATTGCGTCGGGACATGCGGCGGAGGGGAATGCTTGTTCTCTGAGCCGCCGATGAAACGCGCGAGCTTGGGCGCGGCCGAACTCCCGTATCCCGACGAACGCCGTGGCGGAACGCCACGCGTTCGGTGGGACCTCAGCGGCGTTTGGATCCTCAACATCGCCATTCTCATTCTCCTGGCGTTCACCGCACGCAACTTTTTCCGGGCCGCCAATATCGAGACGGTGCTGAACGACACCGCCATCCTAGGTATCGGCGCGGCCGGCATGACGGTGCTGATCGTTGCAGGTGCCTTTGATCTGTCGGTATCGGCGATCATGGGCCTCGCACCGATCATCGCCCTGTCGGTCGCAGGGGAGCGGAGCGGCGCAGAGATTGTCCTGGTTTCGGTCATGGCCGGCGCAGCGCTGGGTCTGGTCAACGGTCTCGTTATCACGCGCTGCAACGTCGCACCGTTCGTGGCGACACTAGGCACGTTGTACGTCTTCGGCTCGCTCGGCGCAATCATTTCTAACGGGAACGCCTTGACGGTGACGAACCGGTCCGTTTTGCTGCTCGGCAGCGGGGCGGTGTTCGGTGTAATCCCGTACAGCTTCCCGATCATGCTCATCATGTACGGCCTTTGCCACGTATTACTCCAGCGTCTGCATGTCGGCCGTTGGATACGTGCGGCCGGCAGCAATCTACGAGCCGCCCATGTCAGTGGCATCGACTTGCGCACGACCTATCTCATCATCTTCGTTCTCTCCGGCGCGCTCACAGGCCTAGCGGGAATCATCCTGACCGGCTATCTTGCCTCAGCAGTCGCGACCCAGGCGCCGAACTATAATCTCGACACCATTGCCGCTGTTGTTGTCGGCGGGACCGGCCTTAACGGCGGCGAGGGCACATTACTCGGTACCATGCTGGCGTCTTGGTTGTTCTGTATGGTGAACAACGGGTTGATTCTATTGGAGGTAAACTCTTACTGGCAGTATCCGGCGATCGGCGTGATCTTGATACTCGCACTCTCTCTCAAGCTCATGGGTATGGGTGGGAGGCCGTGGCGCCGGTCTGGTGCACGCGCGCGCATGCCGACCGGAAAAACCTAGGTCCGTAGTGGGCGAGCTGATGACGGATGTTGCCGCGCGCCTGCCTGCCCGCCTCTCTGGTCGGCGGATCTGAACCCCACCGAGACTGCCACACTGGCATGAATGTCTCCCGAGCGCCGATCGACCGCACCGTCGGCGCACACGTAGCGAGGCGACCGTCGAGCGCTACCGTGCAAGCGGTTACTCGTGCGCGCTTGGCAAAATGAACTGGAAGACCGCCCCTTTGGGGTCGCCAGGGGTCGCCCACAATCTGCCGCCATGCGCTTCGATTATCGAGCGGCAGATTGAGAGACCTAGTCCCAACCCGCCGGGCTTGGTGGTGTAGAATGCATTGAACATGCGCTCGATATTCGCTGAGTCGAAACCCGGCCCAGTGTCTCGCACGGAAACAAGAATGCTGTCGGGCTCATTGTGAGATGTCTGAATTACGATCTCTCTTGGCCCCGCCTCGGTCGTCCTAATAGCCTCGATGGCATTCATGACCAAGTTAAGAACCACCTGCTGAAGCTGAATTCGGTCGCCCTGAATGGGCGGCAGCTTGTCCACGAATTCCTTTCGAACAAGAACAGCGGTCTTGACCGCCTCGCTGTGCGTGAGAGCAACGACCTCGTGAATGGCTTCATTAATATGCAAATTGTCCTTTTGAAGCGGCGCCTTCTTTACCAATGCCCGGATCCGATTAACGATCTCGCTAGCCCGCTTTCCATCCCGAACGACCCGACTGAACGCCGCCACGGCTTCCTGCAGATTGGGTGGCTCGGCCTTCAGCCATAACAGACCTGTTTCGCCGTTGGTGACAACGCCAGACAAGGGTTGGTTGATCTCATGGCCAATCGACGCCGAGAGCTGTCCCACGGCAGCGACGCGGTTTGCATGGGCCAATCCCATCTGCGCCTCACGCGCTTCGAATTCCGCACGCTTGCGCTCTGTCAAGTCGAGAACGAATGCGACCCCTTGGTTCTGTTGCCCGTCAAATGCAGCAAGGCCCACCAGCACAGGCACCCGACTCCCGTCTTTACGCAGGTACTCCTTCTCAAATGGCTGGACTGACCCCGCCATCTGAACTTCCCTCAAGATCCGTACGTCACGCGCGTGCCACTCCGGCGGCGTCAGACGAAGTCTGCTCACATGGCCTGCGGCGAGATCGTCTCGATTGTATCCTACCATGTCGAGAAAGGCGTCGTTGGCCTCGGTAATGTGGAGGTCATGGGCCTCGGTGCTCGGCCCCGCAAATTTCCATATGAAGGTTCCGATCATATTCGCGTCGACCAGGCGCCGAACCTTCGCCTCGCGTTCCGCTACATCACGGTACAGTCTGGCGTTCTCGAGTGCTGTTGCGGCCTGCGAGGCGAGGAGCTTCAGCACTGCCGCGCGAGCCGGCACGAAGACACGACTCGCCAGGTTGTTTTCGAGGTAAAGCAGCCCGACGAGCTTGGCCTGAGTGAGGAGCGGCAGGCAGAGAATTGACCTGGCCCGCCGCTCTCGGACATTCGGGTCGGCGGCAAAAGGCTGCTGAGCGCTGGCGTCGTCGAGAGTCACCGCGTCGCGCGTGCGAATGGCATACCGCACGACCGATTGGGGCAGCATCGCCTCCGCCATACAGGCATCGCGTAACTCTACGGTGATGGTGTCCTTGCCGGTGCTGGCTTCCGCCACGCACCGCAATTCACCGTCGCGCGAGACCAACAAGACGCCTCGCTCGGCGCCGGCCTGCTCGACCGCCGTACGCATCGTTGTATCGATCACCGTCTCCAGAACGATCTCGCGCGAGACCGTATTCGAGACCTTGATGACCGTCGCGAGGTCGAGATGATCAATAGGCGTCCCGATGGTGCTGGCTGGGTCGGGCGGTAGCCTCTCTTCACCAAGCTGGGGAAACATTGCGTCAAGCTGCCGTACCTTGCCGTCGGCCCCCCATCGCAGGTAGGCATAGCGAGCATTCCGCAGGTAGAACCGCGCGATTTCATCGAAGCCACGTGCGGCGTAGAAGCGCGCCGCCAGTTCGTATGCGACCGCCTCGTTATGTAAAAAACCGTTCGTTCTTGCCGAGCGGATAGCGGTCTCGTAAAGGCACTGAGCGTCGAGTTCGCGGTCTTCGATGCGCGCAATTTCAGCGCCCACGAGGGCCACTCGGTTCTCAAAATTCTCAGGACAGTTCTCTGCCCACACTCCAAGCTGTTTGTGATGCGCGGTCAAAGCCGCCACGTGCTTCCGGTACTCTGTGAGCTGCGAACTCTGGTCGACTGGCGCTTCGGTGAAGTACTTGGGGGCGGGACCGCTATGGCCGAGAAATAGAGGATCGCAGGACGCCGCTTGAGCGAGTGCAGCGTAAAAGTGATATTCCGCGGTTTCAAACATGGCAGCCGACGTCCAAAGTAGGTGCCGCGCCCTTTCTGCAGCATCCAATGCCGAAGAATAGTCTCCGGCGAAGAAACGGGTTTGCAGTTTTCGGATCCAGTACCAACATTCAGGTTGCTTTGTAAACGGGTTCGCTGCAAAGCGCTCCTCGAGCTGCGTCTCACTTACCTGTCCGTCGTCGAAATGGCCGAACTCGTACGTCAGTCCTCGAAGGCTCCGAATGACAGCAAGTTGTGTCTTTATACTGACAATCATATGGTCGAACCGCGCCTTCTGAGCCAGCTCGAGACCATGCTCGCCTTGGCGCTGGGCATCCGCCAACGGATCCCCTGCCGCTAGAAAGTTTGTATTCAGGTTATCGAAGCTGTACACCACAAAGCTCAGGTCGCCAACTTTGGTCGCCGCTTCGGCTGCTCTCCGAAGCAGTGCGCGACTCTCCTGGAAATTTCTGGTCCATGTCATAGAGAATTGTGCAAACCAAAGATAGGTCCGGGCCTGGAATCGATCCAGGCCACATTTCTCGACTAGTTCGTAACCTAGCCGAGCGAATCTAAAGCCTTCTGCATAGTTACCGAACTGGGGCCCCGCTATTTTGCCGAAGAATACATAGGCGACACATGAGCCGTCGCAATGGCCACGTTCCAAGCTTAAATTAATTGCACGGCAGACAGCCAGGGAAAGAAAGTTCACATCGGTGAACAGTGCTGCTGGGAAAACCCTAATAAGAACATCCAGGGTCGCGAGAGATACGGGGTCGCTCATCGAGGGTAGAGCGATGAGGCCTTCGATGGATCGGCTGCCGAGATTCGCCCAGATCTGATCGTATTCGCGTTGCACTTCGTCTCGTGTCGGACGCGTTGACCATTCCACGCCGAGGCGAAGAAGATACCCAATGCAGGCACCAATCGCCTGATCACATCGATCAAGAGCCGTGTACAAGTCAATACGTAATGATTCGACTGTTGCAAGCTCTATTATATTTCCAGCGCGAGATGATAGCACCGTCAACTTCTCTTCGGCAGCCTCCATGTTACCGGTTAGGAATTCGCACTCAGCCCTATAAACCTCCAGGGCGAAGGTGAGCTCATGACGGTGGACCCAGGAATCGATTGGCAAAAGTGCAGCGCCAGCCGTGAAGTACTTGAGTGCGGCGAGATAGGCCGTCGCTGCCCTAGATCGTTTGCCTGCGATCAGGTTGAGCTCGGCAAGTTGCGCGCGCTCTTCTCCCGAGAAGATCAGTGCAGCGCCGCGATTGAGCTGGTCGACAATGTCGAATACCGTCTCCTCTCGGTGCTCAGGGGCTGTATGTGCCATCAACAGTCGGCCGACGCGCAGATGCGTCTCCGCGCGTCGTTCATGCGGAACCAGTGAATAGGCAGCTTCCTGCACCCGGTCATGGATGAACCTGTACGAGCTGTCGAGTTGCTCGACGAGGTCGTGGCGCGCCGCCTCCCAGAGGATCGCGTGGACCTGGTCCTCTGAGGTCGTGAGAACGGTAGCTAGCATCGCGGTTCTGGCAGGACTTCCAAGACAGGCGAGTTGCTGCAATGCAGTCTGCGTTTCCGCAGACAGCTGACCAATCTTATCGACCATCAACTCGACTACATTCTCGGTGTATGCCTCCCGACGAATGCGATCGAGATCCCAGCTCCATCCGTTTCCGATCGGATCCAGCGCGACCAAACCTTTATCAGCCAGCGCAGACAGGAACTGGTTCGCGAAAAATGGATTACCGCCCGTCTTCTCATGGAGGATCTGCGCGAGCGGGGCGGTCCGCTTCCGTGCGCAGTGCAGCGCATCCGCGACGAACTCCTCGAGGTGTTCTTGGGCAAGAGGAGTCAGCGTGATTTGTCCGACCTTCGCACCGACGCCCCGAATGGTCTCAATCTTGCGAGCGAGCGGATGGCTCGAGTCGACTTCGTTGTCTCGATAGGCGCCAATCACAAAAATATGTCGCAGGTCGGATTGGATCATCAGATCTTCGAGCAGGTCGAGCGTCGCCGCATCGACCCATTGCAAATCGTCGAAGAAAAGTACCAGGGGATGTTCATGCGTCGCGAATACGCCGATGAAGTGCCGGAGGGCGATCTGGAACAGCCGGCGCGCCTGCTGCGGGGGAAGGTCGGGAGCGGGCTGCTGCTCGCCAATGATGAGCTTGAGTTCGGGCACAAGCCCGACCACAAGCTGCGCTTGCGCGCCCAGTGCCCCGCGCAATGCCCTACGCCAGCCGTCCAGATCGGCGTCGCTCGTGCTCAACAACCCGCCAATCAGCCCCTGAAAAGCTTGCGCGACTGTCGCATAGGGAATGTCGCGTTTATGCTGGTCGGACTTGCCAGAGGCAAAAAGCCCGCGGGACGGGACGAGGGCCTTGTGCAGCTCATTTACGACTGAGGACTTCCCGATCCCGGAATATCCAGAAATTAGCATCAACTCCGGCGCGCCCGTTGTCGCTACACGATGATAGGTGTCAAGCAACAAGGCGATTTCACATTGCCGCCCATATAGCTTTTCAGGGATTAACAAGCGATCTGGCGTATCGGCTTCACCGGCCGTAAATGGATCGATGCGTCCCTTGGCTTGCCATTGCACGAGGCAGCGTCGCAGATCGCGCTCGACTCCTGCGGCGGTTTGGTAGCGCTCGTCCGCTGTCTTGGCGAGCAGCTTGAAGACGATGTGAGAGATCTGAGCAGGGATATTCGGCACTCGCTCGTGCGGTGGAAGCGGCATCCGAGCGATTTGGCAATGCACCCATTCCATGGGGTCGGAGGTTGTGAACGGCAGTACGCCAGTGAGCATCTGATAGAAGACCGTTCCGAGCGCATAGAGATCGCTGCGCGAGTCGATCGACCGGTTCATCCGCCCGGTCTGTTCGGGCGCCATATAGGGGAGCGATCCGGCGATGAACTCTGGTGGCCCGGGAAGTTGGCGCTCACGCGGCAGCTGCGATGCAAGTCCAAACCCGGTCAGCCGCACGTGTTCGTTGGTATCGTCCACCAGGATATGCGCCGGCTTGAGGTCTCTGTGGATCAGGCCGCTCTGGTGGACCTGGCGGAGAGCGGCGGCGATGTTGATGGCAAGCTCGAGGAATCGCGGTGCCTCCATTGGCTGCCCAAGATACCTATCGAGTGGTACGCCACCCGGATCTTCGAGGACAAGCATCGTCCGATCGCGATCGCGAAGCAGTTCCAGTGGCCGCGCGGCCCACGCACTCTGCAGATGGTCCCGTAGGCGGTATTCGTGCGCGAGACGATCAACGGTGGTCGGCCGCGGTCGTTCTGCGGTCAAACGCAGCGCCAATACGCTACGCGGCTTCCTCTTCTCATCGGTTCGTCGTCCACGATAGAGCGCGCATTCCGCGTCTTCCCAGAGGACGTGGAGTTCGCCACCGCCGGCGTCGGCATCGAGCGAGAGGGGCGGACCCATCCAACGCGCTCCCCGGGGTTTTTTATAAATTGGGCCCACGATAGGACCTCGTGCCCGGCAAGGCCAGCAGTCCGTGCAGTGCAAGCTCGTGCGTAAGGCTAATCACAGAAGCGGGACTTTGATTGTCTTCAAAGGACCCAACTGGACGCGTCTGCGTGCACCCTATCGCCCGCCTTTCGCTGCGTCCCGGTTCATACCCACCGACCGACAAGATCGAGACCTAGTTCGCGGTTCTGGCCGGCAAGTCACCCATAAAAGCATAGTGGGTGTCTGCCGTGTAGTCTAACACACCGCCAGCTTCAAGGGCAGCTACCCCACGATGAGTGCGGAGGTCCACCAGGAGGGGTCATTATCTCGCGAGATCGGAGTGCCCAGCAGACGCACGCGATTAATGCAACTATACCGAAAGGCTGGCTCAGACGGCCATCGGCATCGACAATTGAAACCACCGGTTGTGTCGTCAACGGCACGATACGAGTCAGGGGGCCACATCGAGCACTAGAAGACTCGGTACAACAGCCGCCCGCCGAGTCAGAAATCCCCCCGCTGAAGCGTACAATTCGGCCCGGTGGCCAGCATAGCACATCAACGCTACCAATGCTTCGCGTGCAGATAGGCCGTCGTCCACGACGTACACGATTGGCGTCTCGCGCGGCATGGGCGTGGGCTCACATCGTGATGAGCTCTATTGACAATGATCATATCTACCTCGGCAAGACTGTCTTGGGGGCATGGTCTGAACCACTTCATGCCAAGCTGTCGCCAATACCTAGGTATCGCTGGCACGCGCTCGTACGAGATCGCCTACCGGTAGCGGTCCCAGTATTGCTGGCGCGTTTCTGTTGAGATGAACGTGGAGCACAGCGCTCACGTGTGGTGCTAGCCCGGCTGCGTCGTCGACGGCTGATCTCATCCTCTCGAAGGAACCCAGAAGCGTGGGCGACGGCCACCGCAACGAAACGGCAGCCGTTGATGGGCAGACCTCTTGGATTGCTCTTGGTCGTTGCCGTTCTAACCAGAGGATGTGCGGCCGACAAAAGCTCGCCTCGTCAGATCGGCTCGCTGCTGTCGAAGGCGCCCCAAGGAGACGCTGCAATCACGAGTTGGTCGAGAACTCCTTGTAGAGAAAACCACACGAACGCTTAAGCAAATAATGACACCAAAGTATTGCCAACACCAATGTCTAATGGCTTCGCGCGTACGCCCATCGTATGTGGCGATCGGTGGACTGAGCCGAAACCGGAGTTCCGACATGCATTGGCAATTTGCCCATCTGCGCAATCGTCCGCCTTGTCCACGGGCGATGGCACATTGTGATCGAGGTAGTGCATGATTAGAGGTAACGGCCCAGCAATATCGGTTTCTGAAGTAGTGCGGGCTGGGTTGATGCGAACGTGGTGGCGGTTTGCCGAGTCATGTGGAGTTAGCGGAGCGCCCCGGATGCGTCCCCGAGATCCAGGCAAGGGCCGGATCGATTCGACTGAACTGACCGCGCAAGTGACGAAGCGAGAGGGCGTGAGCTGGCGCCGTCCGCGCGAGCTTTCCTGACAATCAGTACTCCGGAGAAGAGACCGATGGATCACTTCGATGCTATGAAGGTGTTCGTTACTGCTCTCGATGAAGGCAGCCTTGCAGCCGCGGGTCGCAAGCTCGGACGCTCGCCGGCTGCCGTAAGCCGTGCCCTGGCTTTTCTCGAAGGGCGGGTCGGCGTTCCACTGTTGCATCGTTCCCCCCGCTCGAGCAAGCTGAGTGATGTCGGCGAGCGCTATGCCGACATTTGCCGGCGGATGCTGATCGCGCTGGACGAGGCCGATACGCTGGCGGCAAGCGCGAAGTCCGGACCTAGCGGCATGCTGACAATGACCGCGCCGCTACTCACCGGCGAAGAAGTGCTGCGCCCGATCCTGGATGACTTCCTCGATGCATTTCCAATGGTGTCAGCAAAGCTTTCCTTGCTGGATCGGCTGGTGAACCTTATTGACGAAGGCGTCGATGTCGCGATGCGCGTCGGCCATCTACCTGATTCATCGATGGTCGCCGTGCGCGTGGGCGAAGTCCGGCAGGTCATCGTCGCATCGCCATCCTACCTGCGTGATCAGTCACCGATCGAAACCCCCAGCGACCTGGAGAATCATCGGATCATTACCTTCGCTCAAGCCGGGTTGGATTCGTGGAAATTCCCGCCGCTCGGAGGCTCGACCATCCCACGCGGCATGCCGATCACGCCACGCTGTGTCGTCAACAGTGCGCGCGCGGTAATCGCCTCGGCTATCGAAGGACGCGGCGTGACGCGGGTGTACTCTTATCAGGTGGCCGGTCTCGTGCGTGGCGGCCAGTTGGAGATCGTGCTGAAGTCATACGAGTACCCACCTTTACCGGTGCACCTCATCATTCCGGAGGGACGCATCACAGTTCCTAAGGTCCGAGCGTTCGTGGATTTCGTGATACCTCGTTTGCGGTCGCAGTTCGCGCAGCTTGCTCTTGATGGCCGGTGCTGACGATGGCGATCCGGCTGATTCCGCGTCACGAGGCGGGTGGCGGCTTGGTTTGCGGTTGCTTTTGAATTCGCGGTTGCCAGGCCCGGTTGCGGCATCTCACGCCATTCCACGCCGTGGATGGCGTTCGATCACCCCTGACCAGGTCGGCTCCCCGTGCCGTGGTCCCTTCCGGACTCTCCGCAAAGCGTCAGGTGCTGTCGGCGGGCTCGCAGAACGTCGCCGGATCCGACCGTTGAGCGGCAGATAATATGTCAAGCAGTGAGGTGTTTAATCGCGTTCAATTGCCCCTATTGCTATCGTGGTTGCCAACGCAGCCCCGTGGTGTGAGCCTGACGTTTCGATCGCATCGCACCCTGTGTTGCGGCCCGGTTCCGCGCCCGCGGCAAGATCGACGTATGGGAAGTGGAACATCAGTTAATCTGAGGGCCGGTGCCCTCTGGGAGTGCCCATGCAGTCTCTCGGCGATCTGTTCCCAGATTACCAGCGTGCTCTGGTCGAAACGCCGTTGGGACGCGTGTGTATGCGTGGTTGTCCTCGGATTGAGGCAACCTACATCAGGTGGCGCTTTCGTTTGCGGAGCATTCTCTCTGGTCGTTACCGATCTAGCCTGTATGGATACTGAGCTCATGGAAGCTAGTTTTCTCGAAGTTAACGGAAATCGCCTAGCGTTTGTCGCGCCGACAGGTGACGCGTCCGTAGTCCTGATTCACGGCATACCCACTCACAGCTATCTGTGGCGACACGTGACTCCGACGCTCGTTGCGGCGGGACTGCCTGCGATAGCAGTCGACCTCCTGGGATACGGACGTTCTGACAAGCCCGTTGGCGTTGACCTTGGGATCGCCGCACAGGCGCGCACGCTGGCCACAGCCCTCCGGTTGATGAACTGGCGGAGCGGGCTAATCGTCGGCCACGATATCGGGGGTGGTGTGGCTCAGCTCCTTGCGGTGGCCCATCCCGACTTGGTGCGTGGACTCGTTCTTGTCGACACGATTGCTTACGATTCCTTTCCAGAGCCGGGAATTGCCAGGCTAAAGGAGCCGGTGTGGGACTCGATCCTGGGCGCACCCGATTTTGACCTCAGCAAAGGGCTGACCAAAGGCTTCATGCGCGGCATGGTCAATTCGGAGCGGGTCACGCCGGAGTTGATCGCCGCGTACGAGCGTCCGTTTC
>Ga0123355_10016925_pt1 | contig 11503 bp, 10 predicted proteins | sample TergutEmb28metaG_3_FD_89872 | JGI IMG/M metagenome (GOLD analysis project Ga0123355, IMG submission 89872) | Embiratermes neotenicus P1 segment gut microbial communities from Petit-Saut dam, French Guiana - Emb289 P1 | ecosystem: Host-associated > Arthropoda: Insects > Digestive system > Gut ...
AAAACATGGAGGTTTCAACATGAAACACAAACTCAGAGTAATCGGAATTATTGCCATTGCGGTGATAATCGGCTTTATCGCAACAGCTTGCGACGAAGACAACAACGGCGGCAACAATCCACCACCGCTAACCGCAGGACTGTTTGCTGGAATACTGCCAAACCTTGGCGAACAGGTAACGGACGTTGAGGCGAACGATCTGCAAGCGGTATTGGATCATGTCAACGCCAACGCCGCTGACGGGCATTTCACATGGATTCTTGGCGAGAACATAGTGGTTGACGGGAGCACAACCCGAGCGCTCAACCAAACCGACGCAAGGCTGACGATAATCGGTCTTGGGCAGGAGCGGACGATTTCACTGACATCTGCCGGCTTGATTTTCATCGTGGGTGCGACCGGGCAGACTGGTATAAGCCTGACGCTGGGCAACAACGTTGCGCTGGTCGGGCTCGCCACTCCGGCAACCAACAGCCACGGGCTGGTGCGGGTGGATCATTCTGCGGCGCTCACCATGCTTGCGGGATCGGGGATCAGGGGCAATGTCAGTTCAGGCAACAATGCGGCAACCGACTGGGGAGCCGCATTGCACGTTCTGAGCGCTGGCAGTTTCACCATGCTCGGCGGCAGCATAACCGGTAACCACTCTACGGATGACGCATCAACACAAAGGAGCGGCGGACTGTACGCCAGCACCAATGCAGTCATCACGCTGGCAGGCGGCAGCATAACCGGCAACACCGCCACTTGGGGAGGGGATATTCATATTCATCATGATGTCGCTTCGTTTACCCTGTCTGGAACCGCCGCTGTGGGAACGGTCGGGATGAACGCCAACAACGTCGCTCACACTCCGCTGACCATAGCCGACGGCTGGACGGGTACTGTTGCAGGGCTTAACCTACGGGGCGGTAATGCCACCATGGCTACCGTAATCAACTGGTGGAACGGCAATGACGTACTGACGGGCCCGGGCGTGAACGCCGCCAACATCGCCAGAATCCCGCTGGGGAACTTTGTTTCCTCCACCGCAAGCGAAGCGGGCAGGCAGCCCATCGCCCCCACCCACCACATCAACGCCGAGGGCGTGCTGGTGGCGAATGCGCCATAAATCCGCCTTTGTGCGGATTTATGGCGTCGGAGTTTTGCGTTGCAAAACTCCAGCCAGAGAATTGTAGGGAAAAGGGAGAAAATTACAGTTGTTCGATAACATCAGTTGTTGGTAAAACAAAACACTTGCGAACGGCGATTTTTCTCCCCGATCCCTTAACTCTTTGCATTCATAATCAACATCTGTAAACGATTCTCGATGTTTGCAAAGCTTACGTCAGGGTCGTAGTCAAGCGGTAAAATCTGAATATTTGGGTATTGTTCCTTTACCTTTTTCATGATCCCCCGTCCGCAAATATGATTTGGAAGACAGCCAAAGGGCTGGAGAATAACAAACGAACGAATGCCTTTTGCGGCGTAATGGAGAATATCGGCTGCTATCAGGAAAGATTCGCCTGACAAAATTGAATGGTGTATTATGTGATCGCTGAGTTTGGCTACTTCTTCCAATGTTACATCACATTCATACAATGGGTGTATTTTGGCGATTTTGTCGGTGTGTTTTACTGCAATGTCCATAAATTTATTGCCGGCTCTTGCGAATAGATTGTCGTATAACGAATGTTTTACTTTAAATTGCTCCATTTCGGCAATGGTGTGGTTCAGAAAAAGATGGCGGTAAATTCCGTACATTCGCGGGAAGATAACTTCCATGCCGTTTTTTTCCAGATATTTTTCGACTTCCTGATTTGATCCGGGGTGAAACGTTAAAAGATATTCGCCTTGTATCAAAACTTGTTCACGAAGTTTGGAACGGTCGTAACGTACTTTAGAAAGATTTTTAACAGCTTTTTTAAATGCTTTGATAGAGCCGGGAATACCTCTTCTTGCAAGCCCTTTGGCAATTTCTACAAACGCTTTTTCTGTTACTTTGTCGGTTTCGCCTTTTTGCAGTTCGTAAGGACGTATTTTGCGCCTTAAATATTCAAGTGCGTCAGTTTGAATTATTCCCCATACAACATTCATGTAAGTAATTGGAGTAAATTTCATGCCCGGATGGGCGTTTTTTAAATCAAACATATCTGTTGTTATTACTGGAACCTGCGGAAAGCCCGCTTCGTCTAACGCTTTTCTTGTCAGCGGCATATAATTGGAAAGGCGGCAATCGCATAACACTTTTGGCGACGCTACAACTGTATTGTCAGGGTTGTATTTGCCGCTTTTTAACGCAAGGATTGCTTCTCCGATTACAATCTGAGCCGGCAAGCACATATCGTTATGCACATAACGTTTTCCCATTGCGATAGCTTCGGCTCCTCCCATTGGCAAAGGTTCGACACGGTATCCATCTTTGACAAGAGCGCCGCTGGTTATCAGGCAGAAAGCTCTTGAAGCATTTGCAACAAGAATGGTTTTATGCCTGTCTGATTTTGTAAGCTTAATAGGGTAAGGATCGCCAAGAGGTTTTGCGTCATGATTAACCTTTTTACGGCGAGTCATCACGGTTTCGATAAAAGATCTTACACGGATACGCAATGGACCGGCAATTTCGCTTTCGTCCATTTTAATTATCAAAGGGGATTTCCCGGAAATTTCGTCCATAATGCGGACAATCTCGTCAGTATAAACAGCGTCATGTCCGCAGCCAAAACTGAAAATATCTACATATTCCAGAGTGGGGTGTTCCGCAGCGATTATTGCGCCTGATAAAAGCCGTGCATGGTTATTAATTGTGATTTCGGTTCGTGTTTTATTCAGCGCAACTTTGCCGATATTGGGAAGAGAATCAATTGTTAATACGGGTATTCCCATACTTGTAAAATACCTTGACAGGTCGTGGTTTATGTGTTCATCATATTGATAATGCCGCCCAGCAATAACTACGGCAAAACCGCCTTTTTGCTGAGTTTCGTCAATTATTTTTTTACCGTTATCTGTCATTGTATCATTAAAATTGTTAAGAGCTTCCTCGCCCTGTTTCATTGCGGCAAGAACGAGTTTTTTATCGATATTAAAAGTTTCAGACATAAAACGGCAAAGCTGGATTTTCATGTCACGTTTTGAAAACCAATGGCAGACAGGCGAATCAAACGGAATGTTATGTTTTTCTTCGGGGTTATTCGAAAATTTGACAGAAAGAGGATAACCTTTTAACACAGGGCAGGTAAAAGTGCTTGAACGTTCGGGGTTGTCAGGGGGAAGCCGATTAATCTGCGGAAAGAAAATGCGATCAACCTTGCTTTCGATTAAATCTTCTATGTGTCCGTGAACAAGTTTTGCCGGAAAACAAACAGTGTCGGAAGCGACATATTGAATTCCTTTTTCGTATAATTGACGTGAACTTTTTCGGGACACTTTAACCTTAAATCCCAAAGCGTTCCAAAAAACTTTCCAAAAAGGCAGATCACGCCAGAAATCCAATACACGGGGAATTCCAATTGTTATGTCTTTTTGCGGCAAAACAGCGGTAAAAGGATAATTTTTAAAGAGAAGCTCGTCTCTAAACTTTACCATGTCTGGAACAGCATTGATAAGGCTGGTTCTGTTTTTTAATTCTTCACGTAACGCCGGGTCTTGAGGGTCGCCGATAAGCTCGCCTCGCTCGCAGCGATTTCCTGTAACCCATGTCAAGCCGTTGGAAAAACGCACTAAGGTACGGTTACAATTGTTAGTGCAGAATTGACAAATTAAGTTTGCTTCCTGCGTATAACCAAAAGTTTTAAGAGCTTCAAAACCGATAAAACGTGAACGGGTATTTGTTCCATGCGGAGACGTATAACCATGTTCAACAATTTCACGCTTAGTAAGAAGCGCAATTCCGATAGCACCCATCTCGCCGGGGTAGGGAGAGCGTACTAAAAATTTCCCAAGATATTGTTCAAACGCCCTTAACACAGCGTTGTTTTTAAGCGTTCCGCCCTGAACAACAATTTTATTGCCAAGCTGTTCTGGATTAGAGATTCGCACAACTTTGGTAAAAACATTTTCTACTATGGAGCGGCAAAGCCCTGCCATAATGTCGTCAGCCTGTTTGCCGTTTTTCTGCTCGGTGATGATCGTGCTGTTCATAAAAACCGTACAACGGCTTCCCAAAACAGCCGGGTTTTTTGCGTTAAACGCAGCTTCGGCGATTTTATCAACAGGAATATTCAGTGTATCGGCAAAAGTTTCCAAAAAAGAGCCGCACCCGGAAGAGCAGGCTTCGTTAACAGTTATATTTGTAATAATGCCGTTTGATATGCTGATAGCTTTCATGTCCTGTCCGCCGATGTCCAGTATGAAGCTCACCCCGGGTATGTATTTCTGCGCTGCGGCTGCATGAGCGACAGTCTCAACCGTATGGTAATCAGCCCCCAGCGCTTTGTCAAACAAAAGCTCTCCGTAACCTGTTGTTCCCAATGCGATTATTTCAAGTTCGACACCGTCATCATTATATTTTTGATACATATCCAAAAGTGCTTTTTTGATAACCTTTAGAGGTTCGCCCTTGTTCGGACTGTAAAAACAATCTACAACATTTTCGTTTTCGTCTAACAACACAAATTTTGTTGTGGTAGAGCCTGCGTCAATCCCCATGTATACCCGCAGGATACCTTTTTGTTTAATTGCCTTTGTGTCATTGATAGCGTGTATTTTATGGCGTTCTTCAAAATCCTTGCGTTCGGATTCGCTTGAGAAAAAGTGCTGATTGTGAATAACAGTGTTGCCCGTAACAATTTCACGATACATCGAAAGCGAAGTAAGTGCGGCTTGCGGGCTGAAGTTTTTGTAGTGTCCGTCATTTTGATCTGACGCTAAAAACATTTCGTTTATCGACAGAGCAGCTCCGTACGCTATAAAAAGCTCCGCATTGGGCGGCAGAATAATGTCACTGTCGGAAAGCCCCAAACGTTCGGCAAAAACCTTGATCAACGTTGGGTTAAATGTAAGAGGCCCGCCTTCAAAAACAACAGGAGGTTTTATTTCAAGCCCTTGAGCCAGCCCGCCTATGGTTTGTTTGGCGATTGCGTGAAAAGTTGAAAGAGCAATGTTTTCCAAAAGACCGCCCTGATTCAACAGCGGCTGAATGTCGGTTTTAGCAAAAACGCCGCAGCGTCCTGAAATGTCATAAACTTGCGTGCCTTTTGCGGCCAGCGCATCAAATTTTTCTACGGGAGTACGCAAAAGAGAAGCGACTTCGTCAATGAAAGCTCCAGTTCCGCCGGCGCAGCTTCCGTTCATACGCATATCGCCAGTCATTAAGCGGTCTGTTGCTTTATCATGATGAAAAAAGACAATTTTGGCATCTTGCCCGCCCAATTCTACTGCTACTTTTGCCTGCGGATAAAATTCCCTCACCGCAATGGAATTAGCTACCACCTCCTGAATATAGGGAACGTGTAGCATTTCGGCGAAAGTCCTGCCGCCAGAGCCGCAAAAGGCAATCCGATATTGGTTATGAGAGTAAAGCGCAAAAATCTCCTGCAAAAAAGACTGAACTTTTTCGCTCTGAGAAGCGTTGTGCCGTTCGTATCGTGAAAAAACTATTTCTTTTGTATCCGGCTTAATTACAACAGCTTTAACCGTTGTGGAGCCAACATCAATGCCTATGTGTAACATGGTGAAACCTCATGTTAGCATAAAAAAGAATTGTTTTTCAAGCGATGATTTGCTCGAAACAGCAATTCTAAATTTGAATAAAACTCTCTGTCCAGTCAGGGCAGGGGCAGGCTCTCAGAAAAACTTCGCCGAAGAGTCAAGAGGGGAACCTTCGCCCACAAGCGGGCTTGGTTGAGGTCACCGCTCCAGAACCTCAGCAGACAATAGAAAAGCCTCAAATAAATTGGAATTGCAGTGAAAATATTTTAAATTGCTGAGTTTCTTGCGCGGGGAGCGGCGAAAATGTTTTTCTGAGAGCCTGCCCCTGCCCTGACTGGACACAAATTTGTCAAGTTTAGTATCACTGCATTTGTATGAGTGTGACTGTGTTCCCTCTATAATATTGATATATCACGTAAATTTCACATAAAAACTATCAAATTTAGAATTGCTGTACTCGAAAGCAAGGTCGGTAGGCTATATGCCTACGGCAAGTTTTTCACGGATAATTTCGTTGATAACAGCTGTCTGGCTCTTGTTGAATATCTTTGCCTGCACCCTCAAGTATTCGGCGACATCTCTATCAAACTCGTTCAGCAGCAATGTGTTATGTGCTAATCCGGGTTTTACTCCATGTTTCAAAAGGTTTGGACCCGGTTCAAAGGTGGTTTTGGTATAATAATCGTCCCAGTATTCACATTCAGAATCGGTTATTCCAGTTTTCCGTTCTATTTCTGTCATGGCATTTCTCCTCTCTCAAATAACTGCAAAAAACGGCTTTGACACGGCATAGCATGAAAAATATTCACGCTATTTTCCCCAATTTCATTATACATTATTTCAACAGGATTTGCTTTTGTATCAAAACCTAAAAGCAGGTATACATTTTCACGATTGCCGTATTGCCCCATATAACGACAAGTTTCAAACGCTTGACGAATATCTGCTTCTCCAAGACCGTGTTTGAAGGCTGTATGGCGAAAAACAAAATCCAGCTCCATATATCACTCTAACATACTAAACAAGTTTAGAAAAGTGGGGAAAATTCATGTGTAATGCACCGCCCTGTACGCAAGAGAGTCGTATACAACCGCTGGCAGGCAGGTTTGCGAAAAGCACTGGCGGCGACATCGGTGTGGAGTGCAATATTGCGACGCCAAAGCGTCTCGCCGATACTGCCACAGCCGTAAAAGAGCCGACAGGGATTTTCGCAAACCCGTCTGCCGATGATTCGCTGAGACGGCAGCGTTTTGCCAGCCCGACAACGGCTCAGTCTGCTCCAAAATCGTCAAGCACACCCTTTGTAGGTAGTTACCCAATCCAGCCAGCCCAAACGTTAGATTGATAACCCACAGTAGCCATTTTTCCATTTCTTACAATCGGTGTGTTAAACATCGCAGGGTTAGCCAAAAGCCGTTCTTCAACATCACTTTCACTTGATAAATATGCAATATGCTGGTTTACAAATTCTTTTGACTTTTTGTTGATTAAGTCTTCCATGCTGCCGCCTACAGCAATTTTTATACTTTGATATTCACCTTTGCTAATTCCGTATTTAGCAATGTCAATAAATTGAAATTTTATATTTCGCTCTTTAAAAAAACGCTCGGCTTTCTTGGTATCAGAGCATTTCTGCTTTCCAAATATCTGGATATTCATAAGCTGATACTACACTATAAATAAAGGAAAGTCTTCCCCTGTTTTCACAAAACAATTGGGAAAATCATCATAGCTCTTAACAACCTAATTGAAACGCCGCCCAAAACCAATAATAAAATTAATTGACTATAGTTGATACGGTACAGTAGTCGTAAAATCAGTTCTTGCAACAACAACCCCATTTTCAAAAACTCTCAACCGTACTTCCACATATAATTCGTTTTGATTTAACCTGTTAAAATTCATTGAAATTCTTTGAGCTTTCATTGTTTCAAATGCTACAAAATGATTACGTATTGCCAGATTATAACTCTTTATATCCATGACATCATTATCATTATTCAAAAATAAACTTGTATCAATATCTACCCCAAATCTAGTTTTCACTTGGTCAACAACAGGCTGTATTGGCAATGAAGCAAATATTTCTGTGGCTTCTCTTTCGCTTTCGTCAAATAAAGTCATATAGAACACAGAATTTAAGCTAAAAGTATTTGTTGACAACTCATTAAATCTGATAGATTTTACCCCTGCACAACCAACCATAAAAAAAAGAACACAGACCAAAAACGATACGAGTACGAAGAGGCGCTGATTTAAACCAGTAGCAAAACATGGTAGACATTTTAGTAATATTTGAGATGGAATAAACTGGGCGAAACTGATAAGCTATACGAATAGTCTTGACGTACTTGAAAATGCCGAATGCAGAGATTGCGTGTACTTCCCATGCATTACAAAGGTTTCTAGTTAGAAACATAGGAATTTCTACAATGAAAGCACTTTTTAAAAGAAACGGGAGAATAACAATTTTAACTATAAGGAGTAGTTATGAAACAACATCGAAAAATATCAGTTAGTAAAAAAGTTTTTTTTCTCGCTTTCGCAACACTAATAATTGCAGTGTTATGCGTCGGCTGTTCATCTGAAACTGCTAAATCAACAGGGCAGATTTTTCTGTATGGGGAAGCGCATGGCGTTCCGAGAATAATGGACAGGCAACTGGAAATTTGGTACGACTATTATCACAATCATAATATGCGGCATTTATTTATTGAATTTGCTTATTTTACGGCTGAATTTTTGAATATATGGATGAAGTCGGACAATGACGATATATTGTATGAATTGTTTGATGATTGGGTCGGTACTGTCGCACATCACCCTCATAAATTAGTATTTTACAAGACAATAAAAAGAGAGTTTCCCGAAACAATTTTTCATGGCATAGATATTGGACATCAATATTGGTCTACAGGTCAACGTTTTTTGCAGTATCTCCGAGGCAGCAATAAACAAGGGACAGTACGGTATTTGCTGACGCTGGAAGCTATTGAGCAAGGAGAGTTTTTTTACAAGACTCGTGAATTTGGACAAGTTGACTGGGAATATCGTGTAATCAAAATGACAGAGAATTTTATCCGTGAATTTGATCAATTAGATGGTCAGAATGTTATGGGAATATTCGGCGCAAGACACACTAGATTTGGTTTTATGGAAGCGCTTGGGCTTTATGATGTTCCAACTATGGCAGAGCGTTTGAGAGAGCGTTATGGCGATTCTTTACATACAACAGATTTGTTCTTGTTGCGTTTGCAACTTTACCCAATAAGAGTAGATATAATTAACATAAACAATGTAGACTACGAAGCCTCATATTTTGGCACGGATTTAACCTCATTCTCAACTGTAATCGGAGATGTCGTGTCGAGGAGTTTTTGGCGTTTGGAAAACGCTTATGATGATTTTAGAAATAAGCCGACAAATGAATATTGGCTTCCTTTTGACAACTATCCAATGGTGATAGAACTAAATCAAGTTTTTATTGTGGACATTGTATTTACAAATGATTCTATTTTAAGGCACTTTTATCGTTCTATCGAAGGTGCATATTGGCAAGGCAGACCTATAACAACAGGGTTTAATGTAGACTAAAATCAAAGAAACAGGAAAATGAGCCTGTCCCAAAACTCGGTCAGTTTTGAGACAGGCTTCCGAAAAAGCGTCATAAATGCCACTTTTTCATTTAAATCTAAGGAAGCTGTCCCAAAAACTGAAGTTTTGGGACAGCCTCAAATAACAATTTTTATTCGTGCGGAGGGAGTTAATCCCCCTATTTGCTTCCCAAACCCCGCCGCACCCACTTGTCAAATCCCGTTCAATATATCAAAATACTTTTGGGAGGAATATTGTGAGCATAGAAATAACAACTGACAATTTCAACACTGAAGTGATTCAATCGCCGTTACCAGTACTCTTGGATTTTTGGGCGTCATGGTGCGGTCCGTGCAGGATGATAGCTCCTGTAATTGACCAAATAGCCGAGGAATATTCCGGGCAGGTAAAGGTTGGCAAAATCAATATCGATGATAATGCGGCTCTTGCCGAACAGCATGGGATTGTTTCGATTCCCACACTGATCGTTTACAAGAGCGGTGAGATTATGGCTCAAAAAAACGGAGCCGCTTCAAAATACGATATCGAGGCAATGTTTAAAAACTTAATCTGAACAAAGAGCCAGTTATTTGTTTAGTGATCTTCATTGACTCGAGTGTCTTCCGGGATTATTTGGTCTTCCTGCTGTAACGCCGCTTGTGACGGTAATGTACCAGTCCGCATTTGTGCCTGTATTTGGAGCTGTTTCGTCACGGTTTATCGTGCGGGTATTTGTGGTTCCTGTGGTTCTGACTGCGTCGGCAGGAGTCGGGATATTTCCGTCTATTGATTTCCACGCACCTTGATTAAACAAAAATATTGCGGCTTCCGCAAAGTAGTCTCTTGCCCACCAAGTTGCCGGTTCGCCGGATAACATTACTGCGCTGAGTACGTTGTCATCCTGATCCAGCACATAAACTACGGAAGCTTCTCTGTGGATTCTTTTTGTGTTTCCCGGTATCCAGAAATCCCACGCTTCGGGCGAAGAGTCCCTGCCGCCGGATTCGTCTTTTCTGCCGTTGTATTCATCTCTGGCGGAATCTTCTACTGTTCTCAAATGAAGCGTTACATAATCGTCTTTTTTTACCTCTACAGGTCTAAACTCATAAATTGTCAATCTTGAGGCGTTGGTATTTCCCAATATGAAAACTCTCATTCCTCCCAAGTTGCCGTCTGATCGGATTTTGAATTCGATGAATTCAGTTCTTGGGTTAGAGTGTTCTGTGCGTATCTCGTTTATCACAAGCTCAGGCATTCTGTTATTTCTGGAACGGAAAGATACTAATACATTGATTGTGTTTCTTTTTTCGTCTTCCGCCAGAATATTGGCCGTTACCAGTATCCCGGGTTTCGCCGCCTCTTCCAGTTTGATTTTGACTGTGCTGCCGTCTTCGATTGAAGCGATTTTTAAAGACGGCTCAAAATTTAAGCTTTTGATTATTACCGGTCTGGAAAACTCAAATTCGATTTTGTTTTCAGAAACCGTTTTTGAGCCAAGATAGAGCAGTGCCTGCGAGCTGCCTCCCAGCATTGTGGAGATTCCTGAATCTCCTGTTGTGCAAGAACCAAGCGTGATTGCGCAGATTCCGATCAACAAAAAATAGTTTTTTTTCATAAATTCCTCGTACTTGCAGCCGGAAGGCCAATTTGATGTTTTGCCTCCGGCCGTGTTTATAAATGAAACAACGTTTCACAATATATACGGGGTAGATATGCGTGGTGCTTGACCGAAAACAAAAAAAAATGCAAAATAATCAAAAGAATAAAAATCGAGGTATTTTATGGCAAAAAAAGATAATAAATCGCACGCTCAGGGGAAAGATTCAGGAACTTCTGAAATCTCCAAGAAATTCAAGCAGAGTCCCGGACTTTACATAGGTTCTGTTGTCATTCTTGTTTTAGTTGTCGTAACCTTTTTAGGCGGTGATTTGCTTCAGGGCAGGACTCCCGGGCATGGCGGAGATTGGACTTTTGGTCACTATAACAATGTTCCAATATCATTTGTTCCCGGTAATATGTTTCATCAATATCATGATCAAGTAGAAAATTGGTTTAGAGGGCAAGGTCATTCTCTTGATAGTCCCCATATTCAAGCCCAAATTTGGCGGCAGGCTTTCGAAATGGCTGCGGTGCATACTGCGATTCTGAATATAATGAACAGATCCAATTACGCAGTGCCTGAAAGAACGGTAAACAGGATTTTTACTCAATTGCCTCATTTTCAGCACAATGGTCTTTTTTCTCCCGCATTGCACAACCAAATGCCGGCGCAAAGACGAAA
>Ga0123355_10016926_pt1 | contig 11502 bp, 8 predicted proteins | sample TergutEmb28metaG_3_FD_89872 | JGI IMG/M metagenome (GOLD analysis project Ga0123355, IMG submission 89872) | Embiratermes neotenicus P1 segment gut microbial communities from Petit-Saut dam, French Guiana - Emb289 P1 | ecosystem: Host-associated > Arthropoda: Insects > Digestive system > Gut ...
GCATTAGTGTGCAGGAGGATGTGATATGGTGGTTTAAGCATTAGTGTGTGGGAGGCTATGGTATGGTGGTGTAAGCATTAGTGTGCAGGAGGCTGTGGTATGGTGGTTTAAGCATTAGTGTGCAGGAGGCTGTGGTACTGTGGTTTAAGCGTTAGTGTGCAGGAGAATGTGATACAGTGGTTTAAGCATTAGTGTGCAGGAGGCTGTGGTACTGTGGTTTAAGCGTTAGTGTGCAGGAGGTTGTGATATGGTGGTTTAACCTTTTGGCGCCGGAATTATTTTTTTGAATTTTAGCACACACTGTATATAAAATGTGAATAAAACAGGAACCAGATACGTTAGAATTATGAAACAAACTGCATTTTGATTTGTTTATGTGGCATATGTGTTGAATTTTCTGTGATTTATGATTTTTAAAATGAAAAACAGTGTTTCTGAAATGAAGATTTTGCTCATTTGTGGTTTGTTAAAATTGTTGTGCTTCAGGGGTGTATAAATGCTTGTGATTTTTACATTGATCATATGAACTGATCAGCTAGCTAGGATTACTTGGCGTTCAGAACACTAGGTGGTGGACAGAGTTCAGAAACCAAGGAATCCTAAGAGTTGGAACAACAAAAGAGGAACCATGTACCAAGAGTGAGAAATGGCGGCATTTTCTTATTTATCAGAATGTAAGATGAATCCCTAAGCAGTGATCAGTTGTCAGAAGTATACATGTGCGGAATGTGTTTGAGTTTGATTATCAGGTAACCTGCTGTTTTTCAGGTGGTGAATTAACGAAGGGTTCTCATTTTATTTTCAGGCACATCCAGTAAATTCCCCCATTTCTGAGGACTTCTGAAAGATTTGGTGCACAAGTGAATATCAGATTTTACTCTCTCTCTCTCTCTCTCCCCCATGTATCTGGTATGGAGTTGTGCACTGGCTACTGTCAGTTCAGAGTTTGTGTTCATCTGGATGTGTGTGTGTGTGTGTATGGGGAAGGTGAGAGTAAGGGTGTAGGCTTTAGCATTAGTGCATTTGAAATGGCAGTTGAATGTAGATTTGTGTTTTACCCAGGTGCAATAGTTCAGTCAGAACAAATGAACAACGTAGACTACATGCCAGACTATGGATTGTTTGAAGCAAGTCGCATTGCATGTCCTGTATTACCTCAGTACCACCCTAAGCAGCTTATGGAGCTCCTCAACTCGGGCAAGATACGCTGGGTCAAGGCTATCTTAGCCCATCTAGTCAGGTCAGTAAACAAATTTAATGAAACCTGTGTATATTATAAGTGTACACTTTGTTGAACTGTCTGTATATTGAGATTTTCACATAGAAAGCTAAAAAAAGGAATTTGCGACTTCTTCTATTGTAACTTCAGTGCATTTTTAAGACATTGACGAGCTTCTTCATCTGTGACTCTGTGAGGGCTGCCTTCGCATAGCTTTGAGGATTGACCTCATAAGACAACTTTGTGGATTCTCTTCATCTCTGCTGCTTTGAGGACTGCCCTCGCACAGCTTTGAGAATTGACTTCATACTGCAGCTTTGAGGACTATCTTCATCTGTGCAGCATTGAGGACTTCATCTATGCTGTTTTGTGGTGTCTTTTATTATTATTATTATTATTATTATTATTATAATTTTTCTGGACGGCTGGGTAGATGAGAGGGTGGAAATGTCATTTCCCAGGCCAGTGCATATTGTGTTTCTGCTGTTTACATGAGGAAACCCAGTAAGGTAACAGAACGTAAGTTCAGTATTAAATGTGTGTGGCAACACTTAGAAGAAGAGCCCAGACCATATAGTTTGTTTGCCTAACATGGTTTCCAATTGACACTGGAATTGTGGATTGAGCAGGGTCGTTGTAGACAATACTAACATACTCTGTGTACTGAATATAAGACGGCCCTCTTCACAATCTTCAGTTTTCAGGTATGTGCCTGCACAGAACAAGTTTTGCTTGAGTGAAATCATCCCATTGTATTTATTTAATGAACGTCTGCTTTGGCTATCCAACCAATACAACATCATAAATGTTCTGACATTCATTTCTCACATACACGATGTGTTTGGGCTGACAATTTCGGCCATCAGCAGGCAATATTACGACAATACAAACGTTAAAATTGATGAAGAGTCTTTAAATAATTTCCTTTTTATATTCTTATATCTATTGATGAGTTGAGCTTGTCTAGCTGATAGAAACTTGGGTGATATCATCCTGTTGTATTTATTTCATTTATGTCTGCTATAGTTATCCAAATAATGTAACACCATTGATGTTCTGACATTCATTTATTTCTCACATGTTTCGGCCAGCATCAGGTGATATTACAGCAGTATGGAAGGTAAAATTATAAAAGGTAAAATTGGAATTGTACCTTTTATATTGTTGTGATATCACCTGATGATGACTGAAATTGTCGGCCAAAACATGTTGCGTATATGAGAAATAAATGAATGTTGGAACATACGTGGTGTTATATTAGTCAGGTAACTACAAATGTTAACAAGTTTAACTTTATGTGTGAGTATGACGTGACCTCCATTTTTCAGGCGATGAGTTAGAAAGAAAATTATAATCATGTATTTGAGTAAAATATTATGTACATTTTAGTTATAATATGCAGCAGTTTGTTGTGCTTGTGACTTGTCTTTCATCTGTTATATGTTGTGTGATGCAGATGTATATCAGGCACTTGTGCTATACGTCAAGGAGGGAGCACCGATGACGAGAGCGCAGTGAGACAAAGAGGGTGGTCTCGTTCACGTACATTGTCAGTCAGCTATATCGGAGCAGGTATGCCATGAATAGAGGGTAATAATATATTTATTAGCAAAAGACAATATTTGGTTATGTAATTCTCATTCCTTCATAATTTGTGAACTGCTTACTCACGTAGCAGAGGGGAAGGAACTGAGGGCCATGTTGCAGTAGGTTTGGAACTTTGTATTTCAATAAATTGGCATCATGTGGCTCAAGCTTTCTTACTTTGAATGTGTTCTGTACAATAAACACAGTTTTGTAAACGTAAATGTTATTCACGTGTTGATGTTTTGCTGCATCACAGTGAAAGGGCTTCACAAAGTGTATCAAGTAGCATTGTTTCACGTGATGTTCCCTTCTTGCGTAATTTATATCTTATTTTAAAAATATTCAAAGTACAAAGGTGCTGACAAATTCTGTGTAGATTGTTATATTTTCTGAAACAGAGTGTCTGTCTGGTCCAATCTTTCCTCCTGTTAAATATGTGGACCCCTTTCTTAAAATAGTGCACAGAGGGGAATGTATTTTCTTGTTTGATAATAGTAATTTTACAGTGCTTTTGAACATAGTATGTCCTACTAATAGTTGTGTATGTCATGGACACGGCATTCTGAAGTTTAAATGTAAAAAACTTATGTGAGCTACTAGATATGTGAATCTACACGCACTAGAAGGGCATTGGCAGATGTGAAGCATGATTTGAGGTTCTTATGTTAGTGCTGAAGACTTAAAGTATTCTGGGATATTATGCCTTGTTGATTGGTAAATGGTTACAGATATTTCAGGGGAGCTGTATGCTAGTACTACAGGACTTTAAAATGGCAATACGTATCTGTCCATATACCTGCAATCCATGCCTTAAACTCAGAGGTGCAATACTGGGTTGTTACAGTGTGACATATTGTGTTTGAGATGCATCAGTAGTCATTCCATTGTTCAGTCATGTGGTAACTACCAGAAAGGTCATTTTCAGTTTCTGTTCATTGTGGTTGCAAGGCTGATCTGTGGTAGTTTACATTATTTTTGTAGGGTATGTATAATTGCTTTTACACTCGCCGATATCTCGATAGACATGCGGTGTGTCACATGACAAAATGCACTGAATGTTGTAAAAGCAGTAAATCTTAAGTAATTGATTATAAGGAAATATTATAATAATGAAAGTAACTTGTAACTTTGGAAAACATCATTATACTGACATGCTTCCTTGTGTATGTAATTTGTTTATTACATGTGTGATTATGAAGTGAAATAATGCATCTGTTACAGCACTGTGTTTAAAATGTTAGTGAGGATGATGATATATATTTTTTTTTTAATGTTTGCCCTTGCTTCAGGCACTACTAGTCCGTTGGAACAACGAGGCTCTACTACTGCAATACCAGAGGAATTGACACTAGACTATGCAGAAATCACATCCATTCCACCACTGCCCCTCTGGACTCTGTTGGCTGCAGACAAGGAAGCACCTACATTGAGTGCCCAGAAGTGCGAAGACCAGCAGGATTACAACGATTTGTTCGATGGGAGCTTGGCGGTGGCAGATGAATCCCTAGATGATTTGTTAGAAGATGAACCAGATTCACCAAGGAGGCACGATCGTCGAACCTCTGTTAATCAAGAGCGACAAGGGCTTTCTCATTTTGGACCTAGGCAGGTAAGGAGCAATGTTAATTCCCTTGTGGTGTCAGTTGTCCAGATTTGAGTATGTCACTGACATTTTGTGTTCAAGTTGCTTTGTAAGCAAGCTGGCTTCAGTGTTATCAAACCCCACTTCCTGACATTCCATTTTGGTAATTAAAGGATTTATGATTTATGATTTATGCTGTCAGTAGCTGTGACTGTATAGGGGAAACAGGGCTTTTTAGTAACTGTACATTCCCCCCCCCCCCTCCAAATTTTGAGGTATTTATGAGCAGTATCAAGATATATGCACACACACACACACACACACGAGGGAGAATCAAAAAGTAAAGGTAAAATACATTTAACGGCTTAATAGAAGTAACTGTGGGCAATTTTACATATCATTCTTCGACATAGTCCCCTTGCAACACAAGCTTTTCGGCTGCTCTTGTGGTCTTGTGTGCGTGATGTTGATGGCCGACCAGAACGACCTTCATCAGTAACATGTGTTCAACCCGATTTAAACCTTTCCACTCACTCATAAACCTTTCGTTGACTCATCGTGCTCTGTCCATACTGAGCGAACATACGACGACGAATTTCCACAGGTTTCACTCCTTCTGCCCAAAGAAACCGCACTACGCCACGTTGTTCTTCGGTGGTGCAATCTTGCAAAGGAGGGTCCATGTTTTTCGCCCTCGTTCCTGCCACTCGACTGAAGGCAGAGCGCTGTGCTGCGCATGGCTGAACTCTTCAACAGGCATTGTCAGTAATGCGCAATGCGCCAGCTCCTCTCTGTCCCGGTTACCACGTAATTTAAAAATTGCCTTTACTTTTTGATTCACCCTTGTGTCTATATATGTGTTGATGTGGTGGTGCTCAAAGCACAGAGGTCAGCTCTCCATTAAAATAAACACTCGAGCTAAAAATAAATTTCTTCTACTATCAGTGGTTTTAAAACCTACACTGAAATGCTTGGTAAATAGGTTCCACTTCTGTGGTTTATTTATTGTTCTATATACGTTCTATGTTGTTACCAGGGACGGCTGCTATCTCGCTTGCTTACCCACACGCATCTCCCTGGTCTGTCAAGTCTAGACCAGATGCATCTACTAGCTTTGGCAGACACTGTGTCAACATGTAACACTGACTTCGCTGAACGCTTTGCTATTGATGCCGCAAAGACTGCAATTGCCAAAGAAAACTTATCTGGCATGCCAGAAGGAGAAGATATTTCTTCAGGTTTGTATATATAATGTTCCTTTTTGTGATTACTGTTTGTTGTAATTTGAGGTATCCATATTGAAAATGTTATTGTTCATGTGCAGTTTCATTGTTTTGGTATGCATTGGTAGTTCGTAGTAAATGATTTACTCTGGTATGCTGTACATTGTAATCAGGAACCTAGTCACATACATGCTGTTTTCTCTTGGAGCTTATTTCTCTTTCATTTGTTTCAGATTCTCTTGATGACTGTGGACTGAGATTTCTGTTGGCCATGAAGCATTTCAACTATTTATTACGATGCTTGCCAATTGTTCAGCGAGCCCAGTTCCAGCGACAAGGTGTTGGCACTAACAACCTTGTATGGGCTTTCCACTCAGAGAGCGAAGAGGAGTTGCTTGCTCTCATTCCGTCATATGCCAAAGGCAGTCCCAGGTGGGCCACTCTGAAGGAACTGGGTGTGGGATGGTGGCTCCGCAACCACACGCTGCTCAAAACATGCATTGAGAAGGTACAATTTGCAATTAACGTCTTTTCTAAGTGACACTCAGTAGAAATGTAAGGTGGGACAGTCACCAGAGATTATTTGGCTCAATCCAAAATATTTACTGTAAGTTCAAGACATTCTTCCTTCTGTAAATGAAGTGATATATGCCCTTCTGGCAGAATTCTGTAGTCTAATGATAGAACCAGTTGTGCACAGCGTGCTGCATTTCAGTATTTGGTTTTCTTGCTTGAATGCTTTTCTCAGACAGCTTAAAGACATGAAAATGACACATTCCTGGTGATTGAAGCTGATGATAGCCATTGCTTGGCTAGCACATGCTTGTATTTTTTGATGGGCTGTTACATTTGCACTGCTTGGGTTTCTTGGACTCTGATTCTTAAATGTGACATAAAATTCAATTTTTTTTAATTTGCATTACTTAAGAATGTTGTCAAATATTGACATTGTACAGTATCAGTGATAGATGAATGATTGTGTGTGGAGCATTGCTGGAGCAACACTGGCAAAGGAAGGCTGTAGTACCCAGAAGAAAACTGCCACGGTGTCATTTTTTCTTCTTCAGCTCACACATTTTAAATTTTATTACCAACCACCCATTGGATTGGTGGTTTCTACTGAGCCCCACTTCGTTATTACCTTTGCAGAGAACAAAATGGTAATTATTGTAAACATGTGCTAAATCCAATTAAAATGTGTAGAGCTGGAGCAATGCACACATTTAAATAATGGGCCAATTCTGCCACATTTGATGTACAGAACTGTCTGATGATTATTTCTGTTTAGAAATACACTAGATGAGCGCTGTGCTAGGTGTGGCAATGTTTGTTTGTTTGTTTGTTTGTTTGTTTGTTTGTGTGTTTTTTTCTTTCTTCCTTTCTTTCTTTAAGTCTTCTACAATTCAGGCATGTTTGTATGTTTCTGCTAGGATTGTTTATGATTTTGTTACTTGTTCTTTCATATGTTTCTTTTTTGCAAGAAGGAGGTTTGGTTTGGCAACAAAGTATTCTTTTTGTAATGTGTGTATTATTTTTTGTGGAAATTGTCGTGTTAAGTCGGTTTACTATGCTACGTTAAATTCAACAAGATCTCTCATTTTTCTGTAACATCTGATTGTAGTTTCACTGCTGGCATCAGTGGGCTTATTTTTGTGTATGATACTGTGGTCACTTCCAACGAGAAGTTTCTCTTGACTAAGCGCAGCATGAAATTTAATTTAGAATGAAGGTACCTGTACTGAGATATATATATGTGTTTAAGATACATTTGTCCATTAATCTCTATAGAGAAAATAATGCCATTGCAGATCTAATGAATAATATGAGCAGTTGACAAAATAAAGCATAACTTGTCATCAGTGTTTGTTCAATACTGATCAGAAGTTTACCATATTTTGTATATGATTTTTCCTCTTCTGCTCCTTTTTCTTCGTTTCCAGTCAATGTTTTTGTGTTCTAGTCCTTGCCTTAAAGTGAGGTGTGTTACTGATGTAACTGATGTAACTGATTTTATCATTCAAATTTTGGTCTTGAGAAATTTGTTTTTCCATGGAGGCTGTCACCCTGTATGGGTTGGTCAGTGTACAAATAAAAGTGTTTCTCTTCAGGTTGCAAAAGCGTCATATATGGCGAAGCAGGATCCGTTGGATGCTGCCATTTTTTACCTTGCCATGAAGAAGAAGAGTCTCGTGTGGGGACTGTTCCGTTCAAGACGGGATGAGCGCATGACACACTTCTTCTCCAACAACTTCACAGAAGATCGGTGGCGAAAAGCGGCTCTTAAAAATGCGTTTGCGTTGCTTGGGAAGCAGCGATTTGAGCACGCTGCAGCTTTTTTTCTTCTGGCAGGAGCTCTTCGAGATGCAATAGAGGTACTTCTGTTTTACACGTATTTCTTTTATTTCACTTCTTTTCGTCATCAGTTTTATCGTAAAATAATGTGACATGGTTCTGCCATGTAATTGTTATTGCAATTTATGCTGAAATGTCTGTACTTCATACCTAAGTCACTAAGCAAAACAAAGTATTCATATAATTCGAAAGACGCTGTAATTAGATGACTGTGCCACTTAATTGTTATCACTTCCTTAAGTAAGACATTCTGTAGATGTTACCAAACACAGTGATGACGGTATGAGCAATACAGTAAAAACCCCTGTCCATTGTTTCTCAAGGGATTGCAGAAATGATAGTTGTAAGAAGCATTAAAATGTGTCAGAACCACAAGAAAGCAACAGAAAATGAAAATTTCACATTTTCCACTTATTCGTTCATTCATTCATTCATTCCATTGGCATATGCAGAATGTGACGATTCCTTGCCGTTCTCAGGAGCTTCTTCCATTTCTCTCTGTTGTGTACTTTTTCCTGCCACCCTTCTTCACCATCTATTCTTCCATCCTCTCTCACCTCATCTTGCTATCTATTTCTTGGTCTACCTCTCAATCTTGTTGTTCCCAAATTCATATATAATACCCTTCTGGGAATTCTATTTTGTTCCATTCTCTGTACATGCCCAAACCAACGTAATCTATTTAACCTTATTGTCTCTATTATAGTAGGTTTTTTAACACTTCCATAAATATCTTTATCGGTTAACATCCTCCAATTTTATTTTTCATTGTCATATATGGGGCCTACAATTCTTCTATACGCTTTCGTTTCAAAAACATTTTCCACTTAGGCCTACAAAATAATAAATAATTCAATAGTTGCCTTAATACCTACATGCAAATTGCTGTTTACTAAAGAAATCTGTAATTTACAACCGGTTAGTTGGAGTCTTAATATTCCAACATGGCCCGATCAGACCACGTTGGAGGGGAGTAACGGTACAAGTAGTATGACCTGTACCGGAGGCTGCGGTTACAGTTTTTAGTACTCCTGATGATGGGTGCTGTGACACCTGAAACATGTAGAGTAGCTTTACAGTAAATAAATTACTTGCATACTGTTGCATCTGGTTGGATTTTTATTAACACTGAATTATGATGCACGGAACCATGAGCTTAAAAAAAAGTCAGATTTTACTCCAATTCTTCAGTGATTTTTAATCATTTGTCAGCATCCTGACTTACTGAGTAGGGCTTGACATGGCAAGTACAGTGTGTAGGGCGTACGTACATGAAGTAGTAATAGGAAAACAGGCATAACAGCTTATAAGAACAGAAATAATGACAGGAAAACATTAGTTGCTAAAATCAATGAAATTCAAAGATAATGATGCAAGACAATGCTACTAGCGACTACAGAAAATACCTCTCAGGTTGACCGACTACTTGTGCCTCCATGTCATCCCTGCTGCTTGGCTTTTGTTCCACGCCTGGCTGACACGTAGCAACATCTCGCAAGTAACTGGCAGTGTAGGCAGGCTAGTGCCATCATATACATTCCCAAAAGTCTCTTTACTTTTCTTTCACGTTTTGCTGATGTGTTATGTGACTGTATGTTCTGTCTGAAAACAGCACATTAAAACCACTATTCCCCCCCCCCAAAAATAAAACTAATCATACCAGGATTATTGTGGGTTGGGGGTGGGAATTCTGAATGATTGACACAGGAAAATGATTCTTTGAGGATCGATGTGTCTGATATAATAGTTCATTGTTTATATGGGCAACTTTTCAGAACTGGAAGAAATGAATGCAAATTTTGGGAAAATGACATGTGGGAACGACGGATGGGGGTTTCACTGTATTTTGTATTTGTGTTGAATTTGGTATCAAACAATTATCATGCAGAATAAGTGTTTTTTTTTTTGGGGGGGGGGGGGGGGGGGGGGTTATCCCATTCTTATGCTGACACTGTATTGCAGTAAATGTTGAGATAATGTGACACATAATGCATACTTTTGATAGGTGTGCCTAAACAAGCTTGAAGACTTCCAACTAGCAATGGTTATTGCACGACTTTATGAAGGAGAGCTGGACTCCACTCCTCCAAACCTGCGGCGACTTTTGTATGACGTGAGTATGAACATAATTACAGATTAGAGATGATAGATTGTTGTATTAGGCCTTGATTTTCTTTAAAACACAGATTCAGAGTTCTGCATTGAAACTGTTCCATATTTGCTCTCCACCAGTCACTTGGTGAAGAAATAAAGGCTGGTGGTGGTGGGTACAATTTGAAGCTTAATTTAAATCCTGTAAACCGTTGTGCTGTGGGGGTACATACATTCCTCAAAAGCAGTATGTTTTGTGAATCCAGGTTGGGCACGTTTAATGTTACGTATGATTACTGGGGTTAAAGGAATGCAGCCATTGCAAGTCAATGAAGAATTAAACCAGAAATGTACGTTAGTGATAATTATTCATGTAACGGCAGTTTGGTAAGTTGAAGAGGGTGGTTGAAAGTATGGAATGAAGAAGTTACATGGTTACAACTGAGCTGAATATTTACGTACTGATGTAGGTTATACATGAAAATGGGTTTTGTTTTGTGTTTGGTGAGTTGGATTTCCTGCAAGACTGCAGGAGATGCCGGGTACCTGTTATTAATGTCCCAGTCTAGGGCTGTGTTGTTATGGCTGTTCATTTTTATGGAACTTATTGGAACAGACAGTGACTAAACATTATTAACACTAATTTGATCTGTTCAGGAAATCTTGGGCTGTGACAGTGAAGGCGGGAATCGGAATTTGGATCAGGCACATCCCGATCCCTTCTTGCGATCAATGGCTCTGTGGATTTTGAAGGATTACACAGGAAGCCTAAATACTTTGTTGCAAACTAATGCTGGTTCCATGCATCCACAGTATTCAGACAGCGATGATAAGTTTGAGGGTTCGTCAGGTAAGCCATGAGTATTTAAGGTTTTTGATCATTTGTGTTTCATTTCAATGCATTATTTTATTTTGCTCTGGATAAACTTTATCTTGAGTAAAGAGAGACCAACTTGATGTCACTTGCTTTATTATTTCTTTATTTAATGCTCAACATGTTTCAGATGTTAATATATCCATCCTCAGGAGCTTGCGACTTATTTGTTGAGTTATTTCATGGGTTGTATTGCTCTGGTTCGATGTGTGTTGGTGTTATGTTGTGGTTTGGCTATGGTGGTGTGGTATCTGTATGCAGGCTGAAGCACTGAAGCACCAAGAAGGCAAACTCATGAGTTTGCCTTCTTGGTGCTTCAGTGCTTCAGCCTGCATACGGATACCACAAAGGCAAACTCATGAGTTTGCCTTCTTGGTGCTTCAGTGCTTCAGCCTGCATACGGATACCACACCACCATAGCCAAACCACAACGTAACACCAACACACATCAAACCAGAGCAATACAACCCATGAAATAACTCAACAAATAAGTCGCAAGCTCCTGAGGATGGCTGTATTAACATCCGAAACATGTTGAGCATTAAATAAAGAAATAATAAAGCAAGTGACATCA
>Ga0123355_10016927_pt1 | contig 11502 bp, 11 predicted proteins | sample TergutEmb28metaG_3_FD_89872 | JGI IMG/M metagenome (GOLD analysis project Ga0123355, IMG submission 89872) | Embiratermes neotenicus P1 segment gut microbial communities from Petit-Saut dam, French Guiana - Emb289 P1 | ecosystem: Host-associated > Arthropoda: Insects > Digestive system > Gut ...
AAGGCACTTTGACCGAAAAAAATAGTGCGAAAATTTGGGCGAGTGAGGCAAGAGCGACAACGCAATTCTCGCTCCGCGAACCGACCTCACCCCTCGCGTACCACCCCCAAAATGCAAGCATTTCCGGGGACCCCGGCGGAGTGGAATTGGGGGATTAAGAGGTACGACAGCAAAATCATCGCTCCGCGAACCTTCCTCAGACCGACCCGAGGTCGGCCAGCTCCTTCCCGAGGAAGGAGCCGAGGCTTAAGAGGATAACGACCGCAAAACTACCATAATAGAGCACAGCGAAGCGGCCGAGCCCCACCGCAGGTGGTTTTTTCAAAAAAGTAGCGAGAAAGGATATTCCCATGAAACAATTCCCCACGCACATCGTTGCGGTGTTTGGCATTGTGGAAAACGACCGCGGCGAAGTACTGTTGCTAAAAAGCCGCCATCGAAACGATGCATGGCATTTTCCAGGTGGGCAAGTGGAAGTCGGCGAGGATTTAATGCAGGCATTGCAGCGCGAAGCCATGGAGGAGTGCGGCATTGAAATCACGGTGGGGCGGCTGTTTTGTGTGAGTTCCAACACCAGCAGTTATTCGGGCTATGGCGACTATGATCACGTGCCAACCAAAGTGATGCTGGGCTTTGCGTGCAGCTATGCGGGCGGTGATTTGCGCGACAGCGATGAGACGCACGGTGCGTGCTGGGTGCCAAAAGAACAGCCCCTCACCATGTTTGCTGAGCCATTTTTAACGCAATATAAAGCCTATTTGGCTGGCAGCGTGCAGTACCATGCCTATGCCACAAAGCCAGAGTTTGAATTGCAACTGAAACGTGAGATTTAGTTCTGATATTCGCCTTTAGACAGAACGCGCACCCTGTTCTGTCCTCCCTCACCCGCTGCGGCGGGAGCTCCCTCCATAGGAGAGGAGCTGGGGCTTGCTTTTTCAACTTACATCAATAATCCCCCGCGAAGCGACTAAAGTTTTTTGTGCTACTTTTTTTCAAAAAAGTAGCGAGAAAGGATATTCCCATGATCATCTTCCCCGCAATTGACATCAAAGGCGGCACATGCGTGCGCCTGTTTCAAGGCAAATTCGACACCGCCGAGCAGGTGGCCGAAAGCTACATGCAAACTGCGCTGGGCTTCAAGGCCGCAGGCTGTGAGTGGATACACATGGTTGATCTGGATGGCTCGCTTGAAGGCAAGCGGATGAATCAGGCGATTTACCTAGACGTTGCTGCGAATTCTGGCTTGCAGGTGCAGCTGGGCGGCGGCATTCGCACCATGGACGACATCGATTTCTACCTGAACAACGGCGTTGCGCGGGTGATTTTGGGCAGCGTAGTTGTTGAAAATCCTGCGCTGGTGAGCGAAGCCATTGCGCGCTATGGTGCCGAAAAAATCGCTGTGGGCATTGACGCGAAAAACGGCATGGTGGCTACGCGCGGCTGGCTTGATGTGAACGATATTCACTACATTGACTTGGCCAAGCAGGTGGCGACACGCGGCGTGCGTTACATCATCTATACGGACATCGCGAAAGATGGCATGCTGGCCGGACCGAATCTTGAGCAGCTGTGTGCATTGCAAAACGCTGTGGACTGCAATATTACTGCAAGCGGCGGCGTGACGACCATTGATGACATTCATGCGCTGCGTAATGCGGGCTTGTATGGCGCGATTTGCGGGCGGAGTATTTATGCGGGCACGCTTGATTTGGCTGCGGCGGTGAGGGCGGGGAATGCGTGATCGCTGACACGGCGAAAGTGCAAACCGTAAGTCTCGTCGCTCCGCGAACCTTCCTCAGTCTGCCCCGAGGGCAGCCAGCTCCTTCCTGAGGAAGGAGCTAAGGCTTAAACGGTGAACGACAGCAAAACCATAAGTAACAAGCCCCAGCTCCTCTCCTCAGGAGGGAGCTCCCCGCGCGGGGTGAGGGAGGCTCGCGAAGCGATCTTCGCAAAGGAGAACCCATGAAGAACAACCCGATAGACGTTGATATCATCGTGATACACGGCGCGCCGGGCAGCGGCAAAACCACTGTTGCACGCTTGCTGCACGAACGCCTGCGCAGCCCTTGGTTCGAGTTTGGCTGGATACCCGAATTTCAGCATCTGAACCCGCACACGAAAATATCCTATGAGCAGGAAGAACTCATCAGCTTCGAGAATCTCATGTTGGTTGCGCGCAATTATAATCGCCACGGCTTTCGCAACATTATTCTAAGCGATTTGCGTTGCCGTTGCGTAGAAAAAATTCCATATGCGTTGCAGGGGAGTGACTACCGCATTTTTACCCTTTTTGCAGACAACGAAACCTGCAAACAGCGTATTCTTAGCCGCAAAAACAGCAATACATATAAAGATTGGGAAGCGGCGCAGCGCATCAATCAAGAAATTCTACAGCGGCCGCTGTGGCCAAACGAACAACGCATTTGCTCCACGCATGCATCGCCGGAGGAAATCGTGCAGCAAATATTAGGAGGCAACCATGCAAGCATTCAACAACCTATATGACACCATCCTCGCGCGGCGCGCAACCCCGCAGGAGGGCAGCTACACCAACTATCTGTTTGCGCAGGGCACCGACAAGATGCTGAAAAAGCTTGGCGAAGAGTGCGCCGAGTGCATCATTGCTGCCAAAAATAATGACAAAGCAGAACTCACCCTTGAGCTGTGCGACTTGGCTTTTCATGCCGCAGTGTTGATGGCAGAGCTGGGCATTACGCCCGAAGAAATCGCGGCGGAGTTGGATAAACGCGCGGCGAAAGCGGGTAATCTGAAGCAATTTCACCAAGTTGATAAGAACACGTAGCTGTAGGGGCAGATGCCAATTTGCCCGCATTAAAGGGGGACACATGAGATCGTTTGGCAGGCTCGTGTAGGGGCGGATAGCATCCGCCCGATCCTCTTATTGTCGCCTTGAAAATCCACGGGCGGCAGATTGCCGCCCCTACACGCGGGGTGTGTGGCGTACCGCCATGAATCATTTTACAGGGGGAAACATTATGTCCATCGGTCAAATCATCGGCTGGAGCGTGCTGGCACTGCTGGCGCTGTTTGTGCTTATTTCGCTGATTCGCGCATTGTTCTTTACGCCGAAAAAGCGAGAGATACCCGTATACCCAGATGAAGCAGTTGACGAAGCGCGCGCGGCGAAAAATCTATCGCAAGCCGTGCAGATTCCCACGATTTCGTATCCCGAGCAAGACAAAGTGGACTGGACACAGTTCGAGCGTTTTCATGCGTTTTTAGAGGAAGCCTACCCAAACGTGCACAAGCATTGCACACGTGAGGTGGTGCCGCCTGCCAGCTTGTTGTATCACTGGAAGGGTAAAAACCCCGACCTGCCGCCCATGGCACTGCTTGCGCACATCGATGTGGTGCCCATTGAAGACGGCACAGAAGGGGACTGGACGCACCCGCCTTTCAGCGGCCACAACGATGGCGAGTTCATTTGGGGCAGGGGCACGGTGGACATGAAAAATCACCTGGTGTGCATTTTTGAAGCCGCTGAAACACTGCTTGCTGAGGGTTATACACCCGAACGTGACATCTACATTTGCTTGGGCGATGACGAAGAAGTGGTGGCCGGCGGCAACAGCGGCGCAAGTAAAATCCGCGAGACTTTGATTGCACGCGGCGTCACCAAACTGGCCAGCACGCTTGACGAAGGCGGCGCAGTGCTGCCGATTCCCAAAGTGCCCGGCGTGCTGCCTGAAAGCACCCTGGCGGGCGTTGGCGTGAGCGAAAAAGGCTTTGCCGACATTGAAATTGCCGTCACCAGCCGCGGCGGGCATTCCTCTGCGCCGCCGAATCACACGGCAGTTGGTGAACTCGCCGAAGTAGTGCGTGATTTGGAGCGCAACCAATTCAAAAGCAAAATGCTGCCGCATATCGTGAATATTATCGACCAAGCGGGGCGGCGCATGCCCTATTATCTGCGCGTAGTGATGGTCAATCACAAGCTGATGAAACCGCTATTCTTAGCCGTGATGAAGCGGATTCCGCAGGCGGCGTGCATGATTCGCACCTGCACAGCCGTGACCATGGCACAGGGCAGCCCCGCCAGCAATGTGCTGCCACAGCGAGCCAGCATAGTCGCCAATTTCCGCATGATGCCCGGCACCACCACCGAAGATGTCGTCAAACACATTCGTAAAGTCGTGCGCAACAAGAATATCGAAATCAAGGTACTGCGCAAGATTGAAGCCTCGCCGTTTTCGAGCACCGACAACCCTGCCTATCAAGCCTTGCATGACCTGATTTTGCACAGCGCACCCAACGCCATGATTGTGCCTTATCTGGTGATGGGCGGCACCGACACCGTGTTCTATGAGCCCATTTGCGACAATTGCTACCGCTTTTCGCCGTTCTTTATGCCCCTTGATTTGCTCATGCGCACACACGCGACGAATGAATGCTTGGCTATTAACACACTGGGTGATGGCGTGCGATTCTTTAAACGGTACATTAAAATGGCGGCGGAAGACAATGCGTAATTCGTAATGCGTAATGCGTAATTGGACTTGCTTCTTCGACTATCATAAAAACTCCCCGCGAAGCGGCTAGGTTTTTTGGTTCTTAGGGTATGAAACCCCCACCGTCACGCCTGACAGCGTGCCACCTCCCCCAAGGGGGAGGCCTTGGCAACACCTACACATCTCTATAAAAATCCACCGCGAAGCGGATAGGTTTTTTTGGTTCTTAGGGTATGAAACCCCCACCGTCACGCCTGACAGCGTGCCACCTCCCCCAAGGGGGAGGCCTTGGCAACACCTACACATAACATAAAAATCCACCGCGAAGCGGATAGGTTTTTTTGGTTCTTTTTTTGCAAAAAAAGAACAAGAAAGGATAAACAACATGAACATTGCAATTGTAGGATTCGGCAACGTGGGCCGTGCGGCATATGAAGCTGTGCAGGCTGCCGGCGACATGACAGTAGCCTGCGTGGTGGGCAGCCCGCGACGTGCTGCGCCGGATTATGTAAAAGACATCTGGGTCACAGGCGTGGAGAATGTGCATGCACACGGCAAGGTAGATTGCGCGCTGCTGTGCTTGCCCACGCGTGCCTGCCCGGCAGCGGCCGAAACGCTGCTGACTATGGGCGTGAACACCGTGGATAGTTACGACATTCACGAAAGCATTTGGGATGTGCGCTGCCAACTGGATAGCGTCGCTAAGCAACACGGTGCGAGTGCCATTGTCGCCGCCGGCTGGGACCCAGGCAGTGACAGCGTGGTGCGTGCATTGATGCAAGCCATTGTGCCGCGTGGCATCACCTACACAAACTTTGGCCCGGGCATGAGCATGGGGCACTCTGTTGCCGCAAAAGCAATAGCGGGTGTAGCCAATGCGTTGTCCATCACGCTGCCCACAGGCGCGGGCGTGCACCGCCGCATGGTGTATGTTGAGCTGCAACCCGGCGCAACCCTTGAGCAAGTGACCCGCGACCTGAAGGCCGATGCGTACTTCGCCAAAGACGACACACACGTAATGCAAGTGGACGACATCGCCGCACTGCAGGACGTGGGACATGGCGTACAGATGACACGCAAGGGTGCCAGCGGCGCAGCGCACAACCAGCAGCTGGAGTTCAGCATGCGCATCAATAACCCGGCGCTCACCAGCCAAATCATGGCGGCGTGTGCACGTGCGTGTGCCAAGCAAGCACCAGGGGCTTACACCATGATTGAAGTGCCAGTGGCCAATTTGCTGCCGGGCACACTTGAGGGGAATGTGCGGGGACTGGTGTAATACGCTCGCCGCGTGAGCCCTAGTTCTTTTTTGAAAAAAAGAACCAAAAAACTTTAGTCGCGCTGCGCGCAGGGGAATTTTTTATGGGACTATGATAGGACACAGCGAAGCGGCCAAGCCCCACCGCAGGTGGTTTTTGCAAAAAAGAACAGAAAAGGAGAATGAACATGACCACACACATCGTATTTTGGAAGCTAAAACCCGAGAACATGGAAGAAAACGCAGCGGAAATCGCGCGGCGTATTGGTGCGTTGGTGGGCGTTGTGCCCGGTTTGCTGGATGCTACCGTGGGGCGCAACACAAACGGCGGAGAGTATGATCTCGCGCTGGTGTCGCACCATGAAAGCATGGAAGCCCTGCATGCTTATGATAAACATCCCGCACACGAAGAGGTGCGGAAGTTTGTGCGCGGCGTTGTTGAGGCAAGGGCAGCTGTTGACTTTTAGCACGCCTTGCCACTTTTTTGAAAAAAAGTGGCGCAAAAAACTTTGACCGCTTCGCGGTGGATTCTTATGAGGTTCGAATAGAACACAGCGAAGCGGTGAAAAATTCTTTTTGCTTCTTTTTCTTTCAAGAAAAAGAAGGCCTGCGCGGCGAGCGCAATTAAAGTGGCATTATTGCATTAACGCGTTAGCAATGCGTGCAAACACACGGCCGCCGTCTTGGGCACCGGATGTGCCGTCTTCACGCAGGACGGTGATGGTGTAACGTGGGTTGTGGGCGGGCACAAAGCCGGTGAATGATGTCATGAGAATTTCGCTGTTGTTGTGAAATCTGCCGGACTGCGCTGTGCCGGTTTTGCCGCCAGCGGTAGCGTTGGCGGGGCGTGCGCTTTGGCCAGTGCCCTCATCCACGGTGAGAATCATCATGTTGCGCAGCTGTGCGGCCAACTGGGAAGATATCACCTGACGGCTGTGTTGTGGCTGGTCGAACGGCGTGGCGTGGCCGTATTCGTCGAGTGTGGCATGAATGAGCGTGGGGGAGCGATACACGCCGTTGTTGGCAATGACAGCGGTGGCAGCGGCCATCTGCAGCGGTGTAGCCAATAGCAAGCCCTGCCCAAACGCAAAATTAGCCAGCTCACCAGACGACCGCAACTGCTGCACCGTTGGCAAATTACCCGCCGCGCCGTGCAATCCATCGGCCAGAGGCGTTTCGTCACCAAAGCCAAAGAGCTTGAACAAGTCAAGCATGGGCTGCAACTCAAGCCGACGCGCTAAGTCAATAAAATATACATTGCAGGATAGTGCAAGTGCATGTTGCATGTCCATTTCGCCATGGGCATGCCAGTGCATGCAGCGAAACACGCTACCGTCCACCGTGATGCTGCCTTCGCAATAAAATGTGTGCGTGCCCGAAACGCCTTGTTGCAGCGCAGCGGCAGCAACGAAGGTCTTGAAGGTTGAGCCCACGGCATAAGCCCCCAACGCACGATTGAAAAACGGCTGCAGCGGGCAGGCGAGGCTGGCAGCGATGTCTGTCGGGTCAAACGTTGGGGCGCTGGCCAAGGCGAGGATTTCGCCGGTGACATTGCACAGCACCACCACCGCGCCTTGATATAAATGATAGTGCCGCAGGGCTTCTTCTGCCACGCGCTGAATGTCCAAGTCAATGGTGAGTTGCAAACCGGCGGGCGAAAGATAGTTTTCGTTTTGCACAATGGGTGCTGCGCCAGGCATCGGCGTGCCCAGTGCGTCAATCATCACCAGCGCGCGCAATTGCCCGGCAGTGTAGCTGAATAGCTCGTCAAACACGCTCTCAAGGCCTGCCACACCACGCCCCGTTTCATCCAAATGGCCGATGAGGTGCACGGCAGGCTGTTCACTGCTGTGGCGGGCGAAGAACTCCAAAGTGAGATGCTCGTTGACCAAATGCTCAACTCCCGTGGCGTGAACCAGGGGTCTGCCGTGGCGGTCGAGAATAACTCCACGGCTGTGCGCAGCGGCCAGTTGACGTGTGCCGTGCGGCAACGGGGTTGGGTTGGCGGCGATGTCTGCCATGCGAACGCTAATGGCACCCATGGCTGCTAAAAAGAGAAAAAACGCGATGACATAACGTGAACGCATAAAAAATCGCCCTCCTGCTGTTAGTATGAGCAGGGGGGCAGTGGTTTATTTGGATGCGATGAGGAGTTGCGGACGAGCACGTCTTCCCTCCGGTTGTGACGGCTATAGTGAATTAGTTTGAAAAGGGTTCTGCGGAAACGAGTTTATCGCTCCGCGAGCCTTCCTCAGACGCACCCGAGGTGCGCCAGCTCCTTCCAGAGGAAGGGAGCTAAGGTTTAAGGATAAAACGCTCAAAACCTTAAGCAACAAGCCCTAGCTCCTTCCTCTGGAAGGAGCTGACCGCGCCGCGCGGGCTGAGGAAGGCTCGCGGAGCGACAACAACCTTGTAGTCTGCATCTTCGCCCGCAGCTGCGCACAGGTAAATTCAAGTTAATCGACTATACGCGCAATGTGGCCAACGGCCGAGCAAGCACTATAACCGCGAGCGGCTGCTTTTTTGTGCTCCGCACCCCTCCCTCACCCCTCGCGGCTCGGGGAGCTCTCTCTACTAGAGGGAGCCAGAGGCTTGCTTCTTCAACTTTCCATTCATCATCCACCGCGAAGCGGCTAAAGTTTTTTGGTTCTTTTTCGCCCGCCCCCTCTACTTTGTGAACGCTAAGGTGTCCAAAAGTCACGCTACGCGTGCCAGCTCCCCGCACACGGTGGAGGCCTTGGCAACACCTACACATCTTTATAAAAAATCCACCGCGAAGCGGCATAGGTTTTTTTGGTTCTTTTTTTGCAAAAAAAGAACACAACATCACAGTCGCATTTCGACAAACTCCCCCGGCCAAACCGTGTATAATAGAATCATCCCGGTTGGTTGGGGAGGAGTATTTTGCGCGAGGTCATTTACATTGATGTGTTGTTGGCGTTGAACATATTCGTCACGTACTTGCTGTTGGCAACCACAGTGCTGCTTTCGGCAGTGCAGACGAAACGCTGGCGATTGTTATGCGGCGCATTGCTGGGCGGCGCAGCTGCGTTGTTGATTTTCCTGCCGTCGTTGCATTGGACACTGCAAGCCTTGATTCGGCTCGCACTTGCCGCAGCGATTGTTTGGGTAGCATTTGGCTGGGGCAACTGGCGGCGAGCGCTGCGTTGTTATGCCGCATTCTTTGGCATGAACTTTGCACTGGCAGGCTGCTTGCTTGCGCTTTGGCTCACGTTGCGGCCTGCGGGCATGCTGATGCAAAACGGTGTGGTGTACTTCAACGTCAGTCTCATCACCTTTGTGCTGCTGGCCTGTGTGAGTTATGCGGCCATGCGCGGTGCAGTCATTTTGCTGCGGCGACGACACCCCGGCAGCAACGCTTGCACAGCAACGGTACAAGTGGGTGAGCAGAGCATCACACTGCCTGCGCTTTATGACAGCGGCAACAAGCTGACGGACGGCTTCACTGGCGCGCCAGTGGTGGTGGCTGAATACGAAGCACTGCGCACGTTTTTGCCCACCGAATTGCACGATTTTTTTTGCGGAAATATAGATATGCTTGAGTTGCCGCAAAATGAAACCTGGAAGACTAGGTTGCGAAGCATCTCCTATTACGCTGTGGGGCACAGCGGCCTGTTGCCTGCGTTTCGCAGCGACAGCATTATGGTGAAATCAGGCGCGAAAGAACAGACTACGCCCAATGCAATCGTGGCTGTGACCACCGAAAACCTGGGCGACGGAACAGTTCATGCGATTATTCAATGCTCAATGCTTGGCACTTAGCTTAAAAGCAAAATTCAGCATTTAGCATTAAGCATTTAGCATTAAATCAGGGGGAATGATGATGAAAAACATGCGCATGTGGTTGCGGAAAAAATGGCGGTTGTGGCGCAGCCGAAAAAAGTTCGACATTTATTACATTAACGGCCCGCAAACATTGCCGCACCCACTGCCCAAAGATGAAGAAGCCGCCGTCATGCAATGCCTGCGTGAGGGCGACTTTAGCGTGCGCGAAAAACTCATCACGCACAATTTGCGGCTGGTGGTGTATATCGCGAAAAAATTTGAGAGCAGTGGTGTGGGCGTGGAAGACCTGATTTCCATCGGCACCATTGGGCTGATTAAAGCCGTGAACACCTTTGCGCCCGAAAAGAACATCAAGCTAGCTACCTATGCCTCGCGCTGCATTGAAAATGAGATGCTCATGCACCTGCGCAAGGTCAATCACACCCGCGGCGACATCAGCATTGATGAGCCGCTCAACATTGACTGGGATGGCAACGAGCTGCTGCTGAGTGATATCTTGGGCAGCGACGCCGATGCCGTGAACACCACCGTGGAAGAAAACGACGAGCGTGATCTTCTAGTGCGCTGCGTAAACAGCCTGCACGAGCGCGAGCGCTTGATCATGCACATGCGCTTTGGCATGAACGGCATGCGCGAACACACGCAAAAAGAAGTGGCCGATCTACTGGGCATTTCGCAAAGCTACATCTCACGGCTGGAAAAGAAGATCATCGACCGCCTGCGCGGGCAGATGGAGGCTGTTGCCGGCGTGGTTTAGGCGCGAAGCGAAGTGTTACTTTTTTTGCAAAAAAAGTAACCAAAAAAACCTATGCCGCTTCGCGGGGGATTTTTATGGGCGTTGTAGGTGTTGCCGCGAAGCGAGGAGCTCCACCGCAGGTGGTTTTTTGCAAAAAAAGAACCAAAAAAACCTAGACCGCTTCGCGGGGAATTTTTATGGGCGTTGTAGGTGTTGCCGCGAAGCGAGGAGCTCCACGGCAGGTGGTTTTTTGCAAAAAAAGAACCAAAAAAATCTAGCCGCCTTCGGCGATGGCTAATTCAATATAATACTCTTGCGCTATGTTTAGCAGCCACGTATACATAGGATGAAGGGCACGATAAACCGCACGCAAATGCATAATCAAGGCCTCAGTTTGCAGCAAGCTGAGATCTTCGTTCTTGTGCCAAAACTGAAAATGCTTGGCGTTGAGATAAGGCAGCAGGGCAGGGGCAGCTTGCTCCACTTTGGGGCGTTTGTAAGATTCAAGCAGCAAGTCACAGCCGCCGTTGATTGCACATTGCGCGGCTTGCAGAAATTCATCATCCATTCTTTCACGCATGAATTGCATGAACTTTGGCTGCGGGTTATAGGCACACACGCCGCAGCTGAAGTAACCCTCTGCGGGCTTGATTTCAAACCACATGCAGGGGTATAGATACGGATCAATATCGGCTTTGTGGCGCATGAACATCATCCACACGTTGTCACGATAGAGGTGCTTTTCTTTGGTGAAACGAGTGTCGCGCCGCAACCGTGACATGGCTTTTTGCGGCAACAGGCACATGTGCGGGTCGAGCTGCGCAAAATCATCTGCTAAATCCAGCATAATTTGCGACAGCGGCTCGAAAACCTGCTTATTTATTTCAGTTTTGTGTGCATCGTAAAATGCTTTGTCATTTTCATGCTTGTTTTGCGCAAGCAGAAATAGCGCGTCTGGTGTGATTCCTGAGTACATCATATTCTCCTTTTATTTCGCTTCGCGAGCCTTCCTCACCCCCTGTCGCTGCGGCGACATCCCCCTCAAAAGAAGGGGATGGGGCTTGTTTCTTCAACTTGTCATAAATAAATCCACCGCGAAGCGGCTAGGTTTTTGTGCTCCACAGCCCTCCCTCACCCTCCCCGAGGTCGGGAGCTCCCTCTACAAGAGGGAGCTAGGGGCTTGCTTTTTCAACTTATCATTAAGAGGATACCACGAAGCGACTGCTCCCCGC
>Ga0123355_10016928_pt1 | contig 11502 bp, 9 predicted proteins | sample TergutEmb28metaG_3_FD_89872 | JGI IMG/M metagenome (GOLD analysis project Ga0123355, IMG submission 89872) | Embiratermes neotenicus P1 segment gut microbial communities from Petit-Saut dam, French Guiana - Emb289 P1 | ecosystem: Host-associated > Arthropoda: Insects > Digestive system > Gut ...
ACCACTTGGGAGACCCAGGCGTAGATGGGAGGTTAATATTAAGATGGATCTTCAGGAAGTGGGATGTGGGGGTATGGACTGGATCGAACTGGCTCAGGATATGGACAGGTGGCCGTCACTTGTGATGCGGTAATGAACCTTAGGGTTCCATAAAATGTGGGGAATTTCTTGACTAGTTGCACACCGGTTAGCTTCTCAAGAAGGACTCTGCTCCATGGAGTAAGTAAGTAATTGAGTATTTGAAGCATGCAAAATGTATGACCAGCAGTTGACCTGTTGCTTCGAAATCCACATTGATGATCCCCACTAATTTTCTCTGCGTATGATGTTAACCCTGACAACAAGATGCTGGATGAAATTTTTCATGTAGTTCACAAGTGATATGACTCTATAATTACCATAATCTCTTCTATCACTTTTCTTATAAATAGGCACAATGATTTACTCCTTCCATTCCTCCAGCAATTTCTCCCTATCCGAAATAGAATTGTCTACGGATCTCAGAGCGAATTGTCCCACCCCTACTTTAATCAGTTCTGCTGGGATTGATCAATACCTGGTGATTCGTGCCTTGTTAGCTTTTCAATAGCCATGCACTTTGGCCTGCTTCCTTTGATCTAAAAACCTAAACATTGTTCATCTAACCATGGTTAATGCTACTGCGATTCATACAGAACTAGACTCCTTTAGCTGACGTTTTGACATTCTCTTTAATGTTCTTCCCAGCCCGATTTATGTCCTCGCTGTCATTTAAGTTCTCCAAAGCTGCAAACCTGTTTGACATCTTAATCTGATATTGTTTCCTAACCCCCAGCTCATTGGGCTTCCTGAGATTTAATCAAACCTCTGTGCTGCTTGTTTACTTACTGAAAATCTTTCCCTAACCCGAAATATACTATTCATTGTTTTGAACGCTATACACAATCGTCCAGCAGGTTACGTTAAGAGATTTAATATGGCGCAACATCCCAAGTCCTGTCATCCTAGACTTGAGTCTTGTCGGGCTACTACCAGATAAGCAGCTTTGCGTCAATATCAGTAACCAACTCAAATCAACTCGACCTCTACATGTGCTTCCAAACGTTTCCCAGAAAAATAGTGTAGTGCAAAATAAAGCAGATGTTGTCAATTCGAGCTGGAAGAAATCTAACGCATATTGCATTATAGCTGGTTACTTCGTGCAATGCGCGATTTCAAGCTTCCGCCGCGAAAACTGCGGTCTTCTGCGTTATTACGCAAGTAGTGGTAATTCCTTTCCAACGTCAGTGAGTAATGAAAATTTCTTACCGAAGTTCCGCTTCGATAATAAATTACCACTACTCGCTACATAATACCCCAGAACAGTTCAGTTCTCATCTACTTCGTACGTTATTTACAGACGCTGTATCAACTGCACATATAAAGACGATGGTAACATAAGGTATAATGGGATAGGCCTTATGAAAACATTCATCTGAATAAACTGAGACAGAAGGCAAATGGTGCCACAGCCAAAAATCAAACCGCAAACCTTTCAAATACAACGTCATCACACTGTTTCCTTGTGTAGACTAAATGGAATCACATGCTAACAATCAAATCTTCACTATAATGCTAATACTATTTCCTTATTTTAAAGAAAAAGAAACTTCTGCATTTGGTTTACAGTTAATTCTAAAAGGCTTCAATAATTGCTTGTTTGTTGGTGTAGCCTTTATACTTCAATATTTGGGTGTTTTAATATCTTAGACACTGTAAGTGGCACTACCACTGGGTATCTTGCCTGTAAAACATTTTAATTTCCTGCACCGCCTATCGCTATATTCTATCGGTATCAGTATGAAACTATTGGATTGCTTTTAAATTTCAGAAGTTCCACATTTCATAAACTTTCTCTTGTTTGTTAAATACAGAATTTGTAACAACATAATTATTATCGTAGTCTTTGACTGCTGTCTTAAGAACATCTTTATATTTATGATGCCAGAAGGCAACCAAGGAGACTATTCGTAATACAGGAAAAGCTCTTAACCTTGCAGACGAATTTAGCTGAAACCTCAACGCCCACTCCAAATATTCATGGAAGCAGTTGACACCTAGAAGTCGAGTACAAACTCTCACCAATGAAATCCCAAGGGATCTGAACGCTATCCAATTTCAGAGAGATTTACATTTAAACATAGGCAGACGCCTGGCTGCCAAAAAGACAAAACACTGCAGAGTATATGCAACGCATTATGATTACACTGTGTTACATTACTGCTACTGACCTGACATCTTCATCAATGTTCCTTAGTCTATTATGTACTCTTACATTATCCTCTGGCCTTCACGCTTTTAGACCAAATCTGTGTAAAAGTTTCTCATCTCTCCTATGCATATACTACACACTCCACCCATCTCATCCTCCGGGTTTAATCATTCTAATAACTGTATACGCCTTTATAGAACTCTCTATTATCCAGCCTCCCATTACTTTTTTCCTCTTTAGGGCCAAATATTCTCCTTACCACCATTGTATCACACACCTAATCACGGTTCTTCGCTAATGTGTGCAGCAAATTTTCACGTTCATTAACGAAATTTGGCTCAGGACAGCAATCACTAGTTGGCTCTTGTGAATAGGAACTTTAAGGTTCCATACCAAAGACCATCAGCTTCTCATCGAGATGTGCGTGCACGAGTTCAAGTCCCTTCAAATTTCTGCACTAAATGTTACAAATCTGCTTCATTTTTTCCCCCCTTCGTGACAGCGAAGTTCCTTCTCATATAAAACGCCAGAAGCAGACTACAGAACACAATTATATACACAGAAAACTCTAAGTACTAATGGCACCATTTTTATTTACGTTCCTGTTCCACTTCATTGCCTCCACGTTAAATGTCTTCCGTTGTCTTCAGGTAACTTTACGTTAACATTCGAACTCTCCAGATCAAGACATATTCCGACAAATGCATATTTCCGTTTAATAAGGGTTCCGTCATCAGTAGGTTTCACTCTGCTTCCTTTACAAAATTCTAATACTTGGTATGCTTTCACAAATATCGGCACCCAAATCAACACGCCGATCGAATCCTAATGCACCTGCTTTCAGATTGCAGGTTCTCGCGGTAGTGAGCACAGCACATTAGGGTTGCGGTCTCATGCGCTATGACGCTGTGTAGTTTGGTAGGGAAACACACAGGTACCTATCTACCAGATCACGCCACGCCACACAACAGACCGTAATCTTCGGCCGGCGTCCACAACTCAACCAAAACTCTAGAAGCCACCTTCAAATTATAGGCGCCAGAAGGGCGACATGAAGTTCCACAATAAAAAAACGAGCCCACATTATGAGCAACCGAATAAAATTTAATTGTCTGTGATTTCTGCACCCTTACTTACTGACATACTCCACGGAGCAGAATCCTTTTTGAGAAGCGAACAGGTTCTCAGCTATTCAAAAAATTCCCCACATTTTATGGAACCCGAAGGTTCATTACAGCGTTTACAGGAGCCCGCCACCTGCCCCCATCCTGAGCCAGATCAATCCAATCCATGCCCCACATTCCATTTCCTGAAGATCCATCTTAATATTATCCTCCCGACTATGCATGGGTCTTACAAGTGGTTCTTTCCCTCAGGTTTCTCCACCAAACCCCTGTATAGACCGCTCCTCCTCCATGCGTGCTACATGACCCGCTCATCTCATTCTTCTCGATTTTATCACCCTAACAATATTGGGTGAGAGGTACAGATTAATAAGCTCCTCATAATTTAGTTTTCTCCACTACCATGTTACCTCATCTCTCTTAGACCCAAATATTCTCCTCAGCCCCTTTTCTCAAACACCCTCAGCCTACGTTCCTCCCTCAATGTGGGCAACCAAGTTTCACACCCCCACGAAACAAGCAAAATTATAATTCTACATATCTTAATCTTTATATTTTTGTATAGCAAACTGGAAGACAAAAGATTCTGCACCGAATGATAGCAACCATTCCCTAACTTCAATCTGCTCTTAATTTCTTCCTGAATAGAATTTTGATTTGTTAAGGCTGTTCCCAAATATCTGAACTCTTCCACCCTTGCAAAGGAAATATTATCAATTTTTATATTGTGGCTTCGTCCTGCACTCAGATCTCGAGACATGGCCATGTACTTATTTTTTCCAGCATTCACTTCCAGACCAATCTCCTCACTAGCGACTACCAAAGCTTCTGTGTTTTTTCCTCCATAGTACGTATGCTTGGGATTTGTGCACCCGCGATCTACAATGTAAGAGTGGGTTACCATGAGCTTTCTATGGGCATATCAGCTTCAGGCCTATACAATGGGAATGTTTATTCGCTGTCTACAGCCAACAGTGCAAGTCGCTCGACAATTACTGCCACCATAAGGTCAGGGATAACAAGGAAGCTACTTTACTGGCAGCCACATGTTCACAAATATGTACCAACTGTCAGTTATTTACACGTACTTTCACATATGTATAAGACAGGTGACAATGTGCTGAAATACGGTATTGCGCAGTCAAAATCTTTATAGTCGCTGTGGGGGAATGATATCAACAAAAAAAATATCTGACCAGGATTTGAAATTGACACTCAGAGCACGTTCCAGACTTCCCCTCGACCCATTGCAAAAATAAATCTGAGGGCCTAACTTACGTGTACTCCTGAAATGACAATGCAGGCAGTGCATATATATATATATATATGAGACAAAGTCTGGGACACAACCACCCTTCTTCGGAACCACCATTCCAGCCGCAGACACTGCGATAGCCATAAACTGAGCAGAAACCACATCAATACATTCTGTATGATTTTATGTGATTATGTGTGGTTTCTTTACGTACTGTCATTATCGGATTACAGAGCAGAGACAACTGAAAAAAGAACTGGAAAAATGTGGACGAATGCAGTCGTAGCCTAACGAGTAGTAGTCCCAGCATACGCCTGAAAGAAGGGAGGAATAACTACCAAACCCCTCCGTCAAGGTGGTTTACCGGGCGAAGTTCACATCGGACACATCCCCAGTACAAGTCCGAAGCCATCGAATTGCACATTTCTTGAACAGTCAGTCGGATACCCGAATGATTATGAGAAAATGTATACCTCACAAAATTATCCTTTGTACAAGCGTACGAACCATCGGCTTACCTATTACTCTAGTTCTTCTGTCAAAGGTCATAAACTTGCATGTCACCTCCTCGTCCTTTACGCACTGTGTATTACCACAACAGAAGCTGTACAAGAACTGACAGACTGCAATGTACGACCCCGAGAAACCCCAGCACACAGTGTTCAGCTCACAATCATCGCGATATTTTGAGCTTCACAAAACTTGCCAAGTTTGCGTCTCCTTCACTGCACACTCTCTCCTTCTTTCTAAGGCAGACACAAAAAAGAATTTTAACGAATGGGCCTTGTGAGGATGAGCGTGGTTTGGGTCTTTCATGGCGATGACAATGAACATTACAGTCTTTAGGAATGTGACCCCGTGCAGTCTGGCAAAAATTTACCTAAGTTCGAAGGAACGTGCTGCTCCCATCTTCGGGGCAACAAGCTCCTCCAAAAGTCGGTAAATTCCTGACCGCGGTGCCACATCACATACAACGGTATGCGTGTTTAGACTATGTCACACATTGAAGATTCAAGTCTTCCAAGACTTTAAGCGGTGTCGATAGGTAAATGGTTACCGGCGTTCGAAAAATCCTGCCTAATGCCTTCGTCTTTGGGGTTAAGCCGTCCAAGGCTGACATCCCACAAGTCTTGAATTATTGCAACAACGCTGTCAGAACATCAAATATTTCAACACGTAACAGCATCATCAGCGTCACTACATACAGTATTTAATGCTCGTAGTCTGAAACAATCCAGCCACCTACAAACACAAATGAACCATCATTTAACTAATGTACATTGACGATGATGCAGTAAAGTGCCGAAAGGCGTCTGCGTGTTAAACGAAATTATTGACAACTGCGGCAAGGCCGCTGGTTCTAAAGTTACTGAAACTTTATGGAAATCATCTCAGTTTAGATCTTAACACACTGTCACCACTTCATTCAGCACAGGAGTACCCCTCTAGCACTCCCCTCTTCATAATCCTTAAGTATCGAAATCACAATTTTAAATAACGAAAGCAGTCAAAAATTGCAATCCTAGTCCCTTGAATAAGCGTCCCGGCGGTAAAGACTTCACTTGCAAGGAAGTGAGATAAGCTTCATCGATTGTTTACTTATTGCTGATCACTCGCGAACCAATGATTGCAGAGCACTACGCTTTCACGCCTCGTATCCTACATGCTAAAAAACTCCATAACCTGCTCTTAACACTGTTATGTATCATGGCAGACGTACACAACGCATAATTGTAAAGCCATGCTAATCATTCCGCGCGCGTATTCATGAACTTCGGTAACACAAAGGAATAGAATATAACACATCATTCCCCTGTCAGGAAACTTCCACTGCATGAAAAGGCCTACTTAGTAAGGGGGTTATAAAACTGCACAATGCTTTTCTGGCACAAACAAACACAAGTATTGCTACTGAGTGTAAAAAAAAAAAATTCTCACAACAGGTCCACAGAACCGACAAAATTATAAATGCAGGGTGACTGAAAGAGAGTAACACTGTAGAAAAGATGCTGCCGAGGTGCTATGGTACATAAAAGAGGTAATAAAATTAAGTTTGTTACACAGTTTCGAATCATTTCGCTGACATTACTTACACTACTACTCCTGCTTGAGAAGGTAACCGGTTTTCAGCTATTCAAGAAATTCCCTACATTTTATGGAACCCAGAGGTTCATTTCCGCATTCACAAGTGGCTGCCACCTGTCCCTATCCTGAGCCAGATTGATCCAGTCCACACCCCCACATCCCACTTCATGAATATTCATCTTAATATTATCCTCCCATCTACGCCTGGGTCTCCCAAGTGGTCTCTTCCCCTTAGGTTTCCCCACCAAAACCCTACACAAGCCCCTTCTCTCCCACATACGCGCTACATGAACCCCCCCCCCCCAATCCCATTCTTCTCGATATTATCATCCTAACAATATTGGGTGTGAAGTGCAGATCACTAAGCTCCTCATTATGTAGTTTTCTCCATTCCCCTGTTACATCGTCCCTCTTAGGCCCAAAAAATATTCTTCTCAACACCCTATTCTTAAACACCCTCAGCCTACGTTCCTCCCTCAGTGTGAGTGACCGGGTTTCACACCCATACAAAGCAACAGGCAAAATTGTAGTTCTGTATATCTTAATCTTTGAATTTTTGGATAGCAAACTGGAAGACAAAATATTCTGTACGAAATGAAAGCAAGCATTCCCTGACTTCAAGTTGCTCTTAATTTCTTCCTGAATAGGAATAGGAGATATTATGAATCTTTATAATGTGACCTCATCCTGCATTCAGATCTTGAGACATGACCATGTAGTTAGTCCTATCAGCATAGCTTACATTACACACAGTCAAATCTCAAGATTCCAGGGCTGCCAACAACCTTTCTCAACTCGATTTCCACAGTATATTTCAGTCACTTTGCAACACTGTCTATCCACATATGCATGCGTAGTGTCGCATACAGAGGTCATGAAATTAAGTATATGTGAAAGTTAAGTCCACAAGTACAGCACCTTCCCTGATATTTGCCTTTCCCTGGTATATACTTTCTTCGGCCCACTACCTAATATAAGAACCCACACAGATCAAATCAGGGCTCCCTACACGACATTCTGTTGACTCCATTTCTGCTAACCCACATTGTTAAGGAAATTAATGTCAAGCCAGTTTTGTACAGTGATTTTTTGAGTGATGATCCACTTCTTACAAGTTTCAGTAATGCACAACTTCAGTACAAACAAATGTCTGAGGATGGTATGTGACACCTTGTAGTCTGGTAGAAGTGTACCAATACTCTGGGGGATACTGCTACATACTTCAACAATGTAAACAAGCAGGCAACATAGAAAATTAATGTGGTGTATACACGAAAGCTTCCAGATATGAATATGTGCAGCAGACCTCCATGCATGGTTCATGACAGAAGGGAAAAAACTGCTTCTCCTACAAAGGAGACAGTCTAATATGCTCTCTCTTAGCTGCCTGGCTGATGTGTGCCAACCAGGTCAGTTGTGTACTAAGGGTGACCCCAGAATAACATGCTTTATCAACTTGATATTCTGGTTCTCAAAAAGCTTGGTCTGACAAGTGCCTTTGGATTCATCTCTGTCTCATAAATGGGGATTTCAGTGCTCATCAAGAAGTTCATGGCAATCCACCAGTCTTATGGCTAGTGCTCAAATCTTTTGAGACAAGTCCTCATATACATAACTAACTGATAAATTGTGACATCATGTGGTTTCCATCTCAGTCCTGTTTTCACAATTCGGTGTATGGAATGGCAAGTCAGACCAGCTTCATGAACAAATGCTAATTAATTTCTCAAAGCTTTGTCAAAAACCATCTTTTACAACACTTAAAGTTTTCAATGGACATAGACGTGGATGGTGTCCAACTGTACTTTCAACCAGTCACAGTTGCTTTTCTCATAGGTTTTTAATGACAACCTTTAGTTGTTTTGGGAATGAGTGTTGCTATCCTTCCTCACATTGTTCACAGCCATCACTGAATACCTGTCACTGTCCACCATACTATCACTGCTCATGTGGACTTCCTTTCACATTCAGTGGAAAATATAATGGTCAGGCTTTTATATGATAAAGCTGCCATGCTCTGTTGAGCAACAAAAGATATGCTCTGTAGCACAAAGTGGACTTTGGATGAGCAGAAATGAGTATATCTTTCAACACTGAAAATGGCTGCAGCGTGTCTTAACAAACAATCAAGAAATAACCAGTACAAACCTTGACTCTGAAATGGCTCTCCTTAATAAGGCTGCTAACACCAGAATTTTCCCTCTTAAAGTAAGTACTGTAAAAAAACAAACTACAACTGCTTCTTCCCATATCCTTCTCAACTCATACACCATAAACTATGTAGACAAAGTATCTAACCTCTATCAACGGTACCTTAATTGGTTCATAAAGTATATTCTGAAATAATGCACAAATTGTGACAAGTCAACTACTTGCAGCAGAATGCATCTGTATTTTGTCACTACAACGTTCTGTGGCACCTTTGTAATGAAAAAGGATATGAGGTTAGAAACTAGAATCTTCAGCTCAAGGCAGGAAATGCATACATGAACAAGTTATGAAATGTCTGCAGAATGTAAAACTTTTGTCACATTTGCTCTGTTGCTGTCCTTACTGTTCCTATTATTCACGAACAATGCAGTATGAAAATGAACATTACCATCTTCTTGTTTTCTGTATGGGATGATATTTTTAAATCATCAACTGTTTTGCCATAATCTCTGGCTATGCTTGTTTCTTGTAGTCATCTCATAAACATCTAGATGCCTTATTTCTTGTTCTTCTCTCATGGATTGCAAGGTATTGTATCTTTTGTACTTTCTCACAACTTGGGAGGTTCTGTGTTTTCTGTACCGATCTTGCACAGGGTAAGATATCCCACCTCTTGTACTTGTCTCATTAAAGGAATGATGGTTCGATCACGAAGCATTTCTTAGGTCTCAGTACAAACATCACAGAAAACAACTTGTCTCCATTGCAAAGGCGTGGCAACAAATTGTGTTAAAAATCCCAAACATAAATTTTCACAAAAGTCAATAAAGTGGAAGTTGTGTTGTTCAATGGGGACTGAGAGAACAAGGCCAGTAGTCACTACCCACATTGCCTACATGCCCAATAAACCTCTGGGTTCCATAAGAAATGGGGAATCTATTGTTTAGATGAGTGCCTATTAGCTTCTCAAGAAATCACTGTTCCAATGGGTAATTCAATTAAGGTACCCAGGGACAAATCCAGGTGTTGTGAGCCCTGAAACTTATACAATTTTTGGGGTCCTCTTTAAGAAAAAGAATACAAAAATTACTAATACAAAATTAAGTAGAATGGGAAAAGAAATCACAACAAATTACAAATTTTAAAAGGTTGACAAATACCACAAATATAAAACAATTTAAAAAAACATAATATTTTTATTAATAACTGCCTAACACATCTCCATAATACTTTTTTCCTACACTTTTTGGCTGCATATTCTTGGTGGCCTCTTCATATGACAACGATTTTGTAATGTTTTCTATAGAGAGAGAAAGATAATTCAGTTTTTCCCCTGGCATGGTTGATCAAATTTTGTTTTTTACTATTGATAGTTTATGGTTTGCTCGCGGACTAAAGCCACGAAGTTTAGTTTAGTTTAAAATATTTCTTTCCATTTCACAATCCCTTATTGGTAACGTCATGTAAATTTTTAGAACTGCTGTCAAATTTGAGAAAACCGCTATCAAGTTTCTTTCATATACAAGCTGTAAGATTTCAAGGCATTTTTAGTCCCTCCCAGGGCCTTGAAAGGGGCCCATGCACGTGCAGAGACCTGCAGCTGACAATTCATTAGCTTCATGCTAAATCCACCCCTGAAGGAACTACTGCATCATCAATATAATTTCTCAATAGTACCAACTACTATCACCGTCAGGGCAGAAATGTATCACCAAAACATGGCACTAGAAATAAATGTGACTCTAGTCTGTAACACAATGTTATCCAGTAAAATTTTCTTTTCTGAAAATATGACATGCCTGACACAGCCAAAGCTGCAGTGTTTTTCTAAACATAATGTTCTTCATTTCTTAGTAAACAGCTTAACAAGTAACATACATTACCAGTATTATGTCATTCTTATTTAAAACTTTGATTTATCTTCAAGTTAATCTTCATATCCCATGATCCACAACTGTCTAAAACTTCTGTGACATAAACCACTTCAATAGAAATGCAGTTCAAAGAAGTTAACTTATTAAGGTTTTGGCGCAATTAATATTCACTGCCATTGCTAAATTCAAATCAACTTCTGTACAAAAGTGGAAAATTTGCTACAAGTCTTCACCAACCAAACTGCAACATGTCGATATTATAGTAATATGTAAATCACAAAGAACCAATACTGTACACACCAGGTATTTCAGCAACAACCATCTGTTATCAATAACTATTCTTTGGTATGAACCTCCCATTGCAATTATGGTATATGTGTATATATACAGTGATACCTCAGCTAACGAGTGACCCTGTTAACGAATTTTTCAGCTAACGATTTTTTTCGCTGTTTTTCGGCCTCAGCTAACGAATATGGATTCGGCTAACGAATGTTTTAGCGGATGCGCATGCTAACATAAAGCAGCAAACATGAAAGGTCGGGCCGTTCCAGGAGCTTATCTTTTCCGTCTGTATGTGTGTGACAAAGAAATGAACTGACCACATCGCACAGGGGAGACCCACCAACCCAACTGGGTTGTTTACGTTCGAGACAGCTAGAAGCGAGATGCTTGATAACATAAGCTGCTTCGGATTTGATGACGGATGTATATCAGAAGGTGAGACAGATAAAAAGGGAAGAATCACAACAGGTGACATTAAAAAATGCTGCACTACTGGGA
>Ga0123355_10016929_pt1 | contig 11502 bp, 10 predicted proteins | sample TergutEmb28metaG_3_FD_89872 | JGI IMG/M metagenome (GOLD analysis project Ga0123355, IMG submission 89872) | Embiratermes neotenicus P1 segment gut microbial communities from Petit-Saut dam, French Guiana - Emb289 P1 | ecosystem: Host-associated > Arthropoda: Insects > Digestive system > Gut ...
TAAATATTATTATTATTATTACTTAATTTACTTACACTTCGTGGCTTTGGTTCCCTTTATAACAGAACAAAATTATAAAATTATCAGATATATTAGTACAGTGACATCTGGTTGTGATATCATGATCTACTGAACTACTGAGTGTGTCTTTTTGACAGTGACACTTTTAGAAAGCTTATGATTTGCCATTGATGGCTTTGTCCTTTGTTTGTATTAATTTCTACTCAAAAAATTGTTTTTAACATAAAAAGCTAACATTAAAAATTGACAGTGCTGCTTGAAGCAGAGGCCAAGTGAAGCTAACATATTTCATATACTTCCATTGGCCTCTGCTTGAGGCAGGACTGCTGATTTCAACACTTTGTTTCTTATTTACACATGCTAGAAAGCTTTTGTTCTTATGTACATATTGCTTGATCTCTGAAAGAAATTACCCAGTATCAAGCATTAGTAAGTACAATTTTTAATGTTAGGGTTCAGGTGCTGTAATTTTTGTTGAGTAAATATATTACTCTTTCTATGTGTGAATTATTTGTGCGGGTACAACTAATCAAACCAAAAACCCAAATGGTTTTGTTGGGTGCATAGAACCAAAGCAAAGCTACTTCTTCACTGACAACACCAACACAGGGACACCTGACATGGTTGTTGTGTGGGCTCATAAAGGATTTAGAAATGTTAGCTGTAAAAAATTAATGTGGCAGTGTCAGTAGGGCAGGTGGGAGGAGGTGAAGGTAAGGTACAGCACACAAGTTTGTCCATTACTTGGTGCACCAGAATCTATAACATGCAGTACACTCTTCAGATAGAATACTTGTTATTCTTTTAAACCATGTGCATCCATTTTGTGGAGGCTTGCACATTTATAAGTATTCCACTTGAAGAGTATACCACACTTGGGACATGAATTGTATACAATTGAAGAGTGAGTTTTGATAGATCTTTACCGTATGTATATATTCAAAATTTTCCTGCCACAGACATGGTAGGGAACACCTCAACATGTTATGAAATTGAATTATATGAGTCAGTTTTAATTTCTTACCTTTAATGTTGTTCTGTTGTTCCTTTGAGAGTTACAGCTACTGAGCATTGTGTTACTGACTAAGAAAGGAGTCTTGTCCTGGGCAAATAATTGGTTCTTCTGCCTGTAATCACATACATGGCACTTGCAGCCATCTTGCAATGTCTGACATGTATTATGTTCTTCCACATCCTCTCTCTGCCATGGCTGAGGCAGTTAAGTCTCTTTCTTGACACCAAGGAGGCCTGGCTTCAATCCCAGGCTAGTATATGTGGGATGCACAATGCACAAAGTGGCACTGAGACAGGTTTTTCTTTGATGAGGACTTTGGTTTTTCCTTGCCAGTATCATTCCACTAGTGCTGCATAATCATTCACCTGCCACTGAAACTATATAACTTAGCAGGTGGCATCATCGACTAACCCACTCCTCCTTTTACTTCTTCAGTGCCTTGTTCATATTCTGTGTATTAGATTGATATCACACTACTTTTATGTGTTTTCACCATGTTTGTCTTTATTTTTACGGAAGAGTTAATCTTGTAATTACCTTACTATCCAGTCTGATAAACTATGTCAACTACTGCAAGATGTGAGGTTCTTACATTGGTGCTGAAGTTTCAGATCTTCTGTGATGTTTCGCCATGTTGATTGGTAAATAGTGAATGGTGTATTTGACATTCAGAGGACCGTGCTGCATCATGATTTATTCTTATAATAGAAGCCAACGAGATGCACTATTTCTCAGCTTTATTTGGTAAAGAACTCTACATGTTTTGGACAGATATACTGTCCATCATCAGGAGTCTTAATACTGTATTCACAGCAATAGGTATTTGTCATACTAGTTATGTAGATGTCTGCTAGCGAGGTCAGGTCCTCCTGACCTCGCTAGCAGACGGCAACATAACTAGTATGACATATACCTATTGCTGTGAATACAGTATTAAGACTCCTGATGATGGACAGTATATCTGTCCAAAACATGTAGAGTTCTTTACCAAATAAAGTTGAGATATAGTGTATTTCGTTGGCTTTTATTATAAGAAGTGACTGGTGTTTTGGAGAAGTGTGCTGCCTGTACCTTCAGGGTCTAGTACTGTAGGTGGAGTCAGCAGAGTGACAAGTCTGCTTGGTCTGCTTGACCCTACAGATGGAGGCACTTGATTCCTCTGAAAGAACACTTCCTAGAAGACTTGAACCTTTAAGGAACTAAAACTTATTTTCTTGTGTCTTGAGTTAGGTTTTATATAATTTAGTACATTCTGTGACACTTCTTAAAAATCCATTGTTCACTGTTTGAAATTTACGTATGTGTACTTTTGTTCTGTCTGAGTTTAACTTCATGTTGGGACTGACTGCATGTATAAAAACTGTCTGACCTTATATGATACAAAAAAGAGCACAGTAACATTATACTATAGTAATGTCTAGTACTTGATTTGCACTTTGCAGAATTCTGCAGTGTTCATTAGCAATCAGACCATGTCCAGTCATAACATCAGTGACAATCCGGACTTCTCTATGTACCAAATGGTGTATGCTCTCATGATTGCTGTCATCTTAGGAACAAGCTTACTCAGGGGGTTGGCATTTACAAAGGTACAGATATCACATTAGTTTTATTATTAAGCAGGAGTAAAGTTCATAATTTTGTTAACATTACTGAATAAGTTACGTATCTTGTAATTATTGTCATAAGGTTATGTTCCTTTCTTGATAAACCACATATGTTACATGTTGTTGCTCATAAATATTCCACAGTTCCCAGTCATTCATCCTTGAAACTTTCTGAGGGAAGTAAGATTGACTTCGGAGCCACTGTCTTGGAGCTGCCTTATGTATCAGCCCTATAAAGAAGGCTGCCCTGTCTGTTTGTTCTGAATTTTTTGTTGAAGTCTTTGTTCCTGTCTCTGCAGGCCATCAAGCAGAAACATCAGCAAAAATTAAATATATTTAATATTAATGCTACAGTAGGTAGTTACTGAATGGAATGGTGCACTTTGTACAGAGAATGGAATTTACTGGTACATGTCTAAATTTATTGTGGAATATAAATATTTAGATGGAGGAAAAAATGGGAAAATTTGGATGTAACAGGCATAGGTATATAAAACACGAAAGAAGAAGAGAGTTTAGGCTTAGAGTTGTGTGCCCAATTGAAGGAACAAGGTTATTCTGTGTCACTTGCTGTGCATGCTTGGCACAGCGTACAAGAAAAGAGTGTACGGGGTTGGTCGTATCTGTCTGGATGTCTGTATGAACTGACCGAACCGATTATAAACATTGAAGGCCACCCTATATACTTTTTTTATAATATTCTGCAATTAATAGCAACATATGACAGATGCAATAGATTGTGAGTTGGAAGTAAGGGTAGCACAAATACTAGAAATGCAGTAACCATGGTAACCCATAGGGAGCGTGGGAGACTTTAAGGTAGGAATGGTGATAATGGTAGTAACCAACATAAACATGTGATCTTTGTGTACACTTTACTATTATTTCAGAATGCCAGCATACAAGCCGTACAAGTAGAAACTGTATGGCCTGTGGCATTGATTGCAGCTTTACTGTATTGTTAACTGCAGATGGAGGGAGTGAAAGGCAACTTCATACAGGTTACTTGATATTGTTAGGTCAGTGCAGTCAGCAGCGTAGTTGATATGATCAGTATCACTTGTTGCTGACCCAACACAGGGACTGTGTGCTTCTTGCATTATAATGAAATAAACACTGAACTGGCAGTCTTTGGGTATGTTCCAATGGCGAATTCTGATCTGTAGGTCCGGTCTGGCAGAAGGGTATTCGTAAAGCAGTGTACCCTTCTGCGCGAGACCTGATCTGCAGATGAGAGTTTGCCACCACCCAGGACTCTCATTCAGATGCTTTTGGATTGTACATGTAGTCAAATCTTTATGCAAATACATCTGCTCATAGACTGAAACCTTGATGTTTACTGAAGGCAGAATGGCAGAAATGTGAAGTGTTCCAGCCCTAGCTTCCATCACTATCTTGGCTACCCGGTTACTGGAGGCAACACTAACCGTCCTATAATTTCTTGCAGCTCAGATATGAATTTTTCAGCCTTGCGCAGGAGAACAAAACTAGAGTAGTTACAGACCATATGGGGCGCTAGACAAAATGTCACCACAAACAAACACACGAACAAAAACCATGGTCTTTTCTCATCCAATTCAAGGACTGTACACTGAAGGCCTGTTGTGAACTTAGAACTGTGACCATCGTAGGAAAAAGAAAAGTCACCTAAATTGGAAGCAACATGTAAATAGAATTCATAAATTTTTTTCATTTTAGGTGACACTGAAAGCGTCTAGCTGTCTTCATACTCAGCTGTTTAATAAGATAATGCATTGTCCAATGCAGTTCTTTGACACCACACCTACTGGAAGAATACAAAATCTTTTTTCACGAGATATGGATGAAGGTAATCAGTGTTTGGTAGTTTATTTTTTTCCTGTTTGAATGCAGTATTTTTGCTATAAGCATCCAAAATGTTTTTCTATTCATTGCAGTTGATGTCTGGTTACCCATCACAGTCGAGAACATTTTACAAAACTTGTGGATTCTTCTGTTTGCTGTTCTTTTTGTTTGCTTGGTATTTCCTTGGTTCATCATCCCATTGCTTATTCTTGCGGCCTTCTTTTATATCATCAGTACAATTTTCAGGCAAGTATTTGATGTGTTATTGTTTGTTGTGTGAACAAAGCGTTACTAAGCTTATGTAACCTGGGAATACCAACTTCAATTTCTATAGTGCCAAGCAACAATTTTAGTTTGTCAGAACATTTTTTTTTTTAAGTGAGTATCTAACAAAGGAACACCACAAGAACTTCATATGTATTAAAAAAAACTGCTCTAGATATTTCATTACCAACACATCATTTGCTGTCAAGTGTAGCAATGGAGGGACATCATTTTGAACATCTGTTGTGAGTTATGGTGAGAATAATGAATGTAATATTGACTACCCATGACAAATACTTATTTGCTTTACTAGTGGGAAGACAGATCCACCGTCTTGGCTAGTGTGCTGGATTTAACAGGGGAAAATACAAACAGCATTATGTAGCATCAGAGAATGAAAAGTCCATGTATGAGTGTGGCTCCCACTTGACATATTTCTATGAAATTTGATACTGGGAACTTACATGAAAATCTGTGAGAAATTCCAAATTTGATTAAAATCAGGCAGAAATATTGGGCGCTGTACATGAAGACCTAAGTAGGTTTTATTTTTGCTGGCAACATTAAGTCACCATGAAAGTGCTATCTTTGAGGAAGTGGTACTGGGCTGTTCCAGAATAGCCAAGGAGGTGTAAATATTATGTGAACATGCCACAGTGTTACATTTTATGTACATTGCCCATTGTGTTCTTTTTTGATGCAGAACATAGTCTCACCATAAGAGAACAAAGCAAACTTAGCGTGTTTGAGAACAGGGTGCTAAGACAAAGACTTTATAATTTGACATTCAAGGGACCGTGCATCTTCATATATTCTTATAATAGAAGCCAACAAGATGCACTATTTCTCAACTTTATTTTGGTAAAGGACTGTACATGTTTTGGACAGATATACTGTCCATCATCAGGAGTCTTAATACTGTATTCACAGCAATAGGTATTTGTCATACTAGTTATGTAGATGTCTGCTAGCGAGGTCAGGATGGAACTGACCTCGCTAGCAGATGGCAACATAACTAGTATGACATATACCAGTTGCTGTGAATACAGTATTAAGACTCCTGATGATGGACAGTATATCTGTCCAAAACATGTACAGTCCTTTACCAAAATAAAGTTGAGAAATAGTGCGTCTTGTTGGCTTTTATTATAAGACTTTATAATTTGTACTTTACACCAAACATTATCAGGATGTTCAAATAAGGGAAGGTGAGATAAGTACAATAATAGCATATCACAGAGAGAGAGAGAGAGAGAGAGAGAGAAGAATACACATAGCAGTTTGGTAGGAAAGTGTGAAGAGAGGTCACCACTTGTGAAACCAGGCAGAGATGGAAAGATAATATCAAAATGTATCTTAAAGAAATATGTTGTAAGAATGTGGGCAGATTCATGTATGTCAGGGCATGATTAATGGGTACTGAATGCTTGTGTTTTGTGATAGATGGTGAATTCTGCCACCCATTGTACATCAGCTTCATAAGAGGGACTCTGCTGCTTGCACTGAATAATCCACTGTTAACACTACACTGCAGCTGTGTCTTTGAGTTAAATTTTGTTTCTCCAGGGTGGCAATCCGTGACTTGAAACGATTGGAAAATGTGTCTCGATCACCCATCTTCAGTTGGGTTGGGGCCACTGTCCAAGGACTGCGTACAATTCATGCTTTTGAGAAGGGGAGTGACTTCCTAGCAAGGTAAACATTTGGGAAGTTTATTTCATTGGAGTGAATTGTCTGTATCAGTACATACTTACCCTCTTAGAAATGATTGATGATAGCATATGTTTCACCTCTGTTATTATTTTTAGAAGGAAAAGAAATTTGACAGTATGCACAAACTTTAAATCAAGCACATATTTCACCACCATAATTTACCTTCACTGATGTAACAAGAATAGTTGCATAGGTAAAACTCAATACAGAGAGTTCTGAAAAGAGCTTAATCCCCTCCCATTTCAGTATGCAGTATGTTTGTGACATAATTTTCACAAGCAGGTCACCTGTTGGAGGCTCTTCTGTCTGCTGTGTGAATTATCACTATAAGGTGATCTCACTTTGGTTGTTATATCTTTCAGCTTCACATTCTTTGGCATCTCCTTTAATAGCATACATATAGGAATAGTGGATTGCAGGAGTTTTATGTGCAGTACATCCCTTACACAGCTAAATCATTCTGAAGGTTTCAATGTAGGATGGAAACCATGTAATTCCAGCAGTGCTTAAGGACGTTATCTTTCTTGACATGTACGTGGTCTGATCAAAAAGTATCAGATCATATTTTTTTTCTTTTAAACAAGAGGGTGCTTGGGGCTGGGAGTGGGCTGCATGTGACCTTGGACCTCTTATGTGCTTGCACAAATTATTGCCTCCTGCTTGGGTTGCTTAGTCACTGGCAATCAGCCAAAACCTGTTGTTGTGTGTGTCATGAGTGTTGCACTGATGGTGACCAAGAAGGCTGAGCGGCACATTTGCATCAAAGTTTTGCCAGAAACTTGTCTGTATCAGTACCTAAGATAAGGAATGTTGTAGGCAGTTCAAAGAGGGGCAGATGTCAGTCAAGAGTGATGACTATTCAGGTAGGCCTCCCACAAGCAGGAAAGAACTGATGATTGACACAGTGTGTTGTGCCATGCTGGATAAACAGAGAATAACAGAGAGCTCTCTAAAGAGTTGGGGGTCTCATTTGGTATGGTACAGTCCATTCTGACAGAAGATTTTGGCATGAGATGCATCTCACTGAAAGTTGTCCCAAACCTGCTGACAGTGGAGCAGAAAGAGACTCGCCTTGCAGTAGCCAGAGATTTTCTGCAGTATGCTGATAAAGACGCAGACTTCATGAAGGCAGTAATTATTGGTGATAAATCTTCAGTCTGCTGGTAAAACCCAGAAACAGAAGCACAGTCATCACAATGGAAGACTCTGGGGTCTCTGAGGCCAAAAAAGGTACGCCATGTTTGGAGCAAGATGAAAGTGAGGTTGATGGTTTTCTTTGATCACGAAGGTTTCGTTCACCATGATTATGCACCAGATGGTCAGACTGTTTTCAAGGAGTACTGCGTTGAAGTTCTTTGTTGGCTGCATGATGCAGTGCGGTGCAAGTGACCTGCATTGTGGAAGCGAGGTTACTGGCAGTTGCACCACGACAACCACCCCGCCGACTCGTCCCACATTGTCCGGAACATCTTGGCTAAACATCAAATCCCACAATTGCCACAACCCCCTTATTTGCCAGACTTTTTTCTGTTCGTAAAGGTGAAAATGTTGTTGAAGAGGAATAGGTTTCAAGAAATGGAGTAAATAAAATGAAATGTGATGTTGCACTGTTGGCCATTAGTGCTTCAGACAATTGAAGGAATGCTGGAACAAGTGAGTGGTGTCTAAGGGTGACTAAATTGAAGGGGCTTGGGACTGCAAACCACAGGTTAGTTAGTGTGTTGTTCCCAGGCTTTGGTTGGATACTTTTTGATCAGGCCACTTATTTGTTTTAATGGATAGTTGAAGCTACAAGAAAGTAGTGCAGAGTTATAGAAATTGCATGGAAGGCAATTTTAACATAAACACAAAATATAAAATAAATGTGTTTGATAAAATGCGTCACAACATAAAATGCCATATTACAATATATTATAATGGTGCACTCACTATATAAATTGAACCTATGTTAGTCAGAGCCATAGTGTATTGGTGTACAAGAGTGTTCTTCTCTTCACATACAAGAGAATTCTTTTTGCAAATGTGTGGGTGTGTTAATGGTTATTTCAATGCCAGATTTGCTGTCTGCAGGTAGTTGGCTATACTTCCTTTGCCATATTTTGTTATATTGTTATGTAATCTTGGGTATATGTTAACAGTTTTTCTCTTGACAGGGCTAAATTGAGAAGCTTTTTTTTTTTTTTTGAGAGAGGCCATCCCGTTGTTTATTATCAAATCTATATAATATATTATGCACTTTTTTGCAAAAAAGTACCTATCTACTGTGATACAACACACGAATTCCACTTTTTTGTTGACATACACACAATACTATTAGTGTATGAACCACTGTGAGGTCTGAATACAGTGCATGAAGGTTTAGTTTTACCATTTTACTATACCATTACACTGTTTTAATCTTAAATAAGAATTTTCTTATTTTATCAAGGTTTAATGTGAACAAAATGGGATCCTGTTGAGTAATATTTTTACTGTACCTTAATTGTTGACCTTAGTTGGCCTGAAGATGGCCGGTCATGGCTGAAACATGTAGCCAAATATCACCTAATTGTAATTATTGCATCTTGTTTCATGTATGTTGTGTATTGACGGTGCATAATATATTATACAGACTAAATTTAGAGGCTTTCAACTTTTGAGTTGGTATAAATTGAAGATGACACCAAGGAGTTGGCTGTACATGCTGTTATAATGAACAGACCTCACTATGAATCTTAGCCTGCACAGTTAAATTCAATAAACAGTATTGAAGTTGAAACAGGCTTTGCGAATAGTATGTGGGAGTGTCTTGTGTTGGGAACTTTCCAACATTTGTTGTTAGAATGAGACCTAAAACAAATATGGGGTGGTAAGCTCCACCATCCCCCTTACTCTTTCAGTTATAAGTATGTTCTAATAATAATGAGCACAAGTGTATTTCACTCATAACTCTGTAGAGTAGAATTCCATTTATTTGTGAAAAATAAATATCAGTGGTCAAGAAACAGTGGCAAGCTCTAAACATTAAAGTATAATTAACTACTGCATTAAATTTATAATGATAATGCTATTAATTAAGTGCTTGTAATTTTAGTCCCCTATTCATGTAACAATAGAACAAATTTTACGTGAAAAATGCCATTTTTGTTAGGAATTTGGTTTGAAGCCTACGCAAGGATATGAGTTTTTTTTTTAAATGGCCTTCAGGCACTGAAAAGTTCTGTAATACTGATTGAAATAATGGGTGGCAGTGCACACAAGTGGATATGAACAGGAACCAGTTGTGTTCACTGTGGGATTGTCCAATAGCCTCACCTTTAAAAGAAGTCGAAAGAAGTAGGAAACAGTTCCATTTGTTTATACAGACGTAATTTAATGACTTCATGAAACCATAACGCCCTGTGGAGCAAAAGAGTGTACATTATTCAAAGTTATGGACAGAGGATACACAGTTGATCAGTGATGGTTATGGCACAAGGTTTGTTAATATATAACCTTTTAATTGTTATCTTATGATTGTGCATGTGTGTGCAGGTTTGCAAAGATGTTTGATGAAAACACAACTTGTTTGTACTTGAACAGCATAGCAATGCGATGGCTGGCTGTCAGGATTGACACTTTGGCAGGTAATGTCTACACATTAGAACATAAATCAGACTTGAAGGTTTTTATACCAATATTATTATCAGATCAGTGATATGTGATTCATGCATTTGCCATTTGGATTTGAGCATGTGGGTGCCTTGTGGTGGACTGTAAAGCTGCAGATATTGTATTTTGTTGGTATAGTCTGTAAGTTGGGCAGCTGAGGAATCAAGATTCTACTTTCAGCAGGGACAATAGCCACAGCATGCATACCAGCTCCAGCATCCACACAGCCTCGTGCCAAACCGGTACCAGGTCTCTTATTCCAGGTCCTGAAGCTGAATACTCACTCCCATCTGGTGTTGGAATTAAGAATGCACAGACCTGTATCTTTCTCTCATTTGCCCGCGGAACATGGAGCTTAATGAAGCACAGGGACAACTTTATCTTTTGATTCTCATAATGTAGTACAACACAGTAATATGGCCCACCTACCTTCAATTTAGTAAATTGTAGTGAAATCTAATGTAGAATTAAGGTACTAGAAAGTAGCACGATGCTGACAACATCTTACACTACTCTTTTCGTTAGACTGGGCAGAGGCTTAGTTCTGTCATGTTTACCATATTCCATTTCTTGAGTGTTCTGTTTACAGAATGAAAGAAAACACATAGGAATGTTCAGCCAGCATTCCATGTGCTTTCAGTGCAAAAACAACTCTGTGGATTTTGATTGAATTTGTTAAGAATATTAAATACTTTTTAATAGCGATGTGGAGAATGCACGAATTTGTGATATCAGAATAATAATAATGTAACTACTTAGGTATGGTAACTATGATAGGTAGGGTAATCATAGTAACACATAGTAGGAACAACAGTAAGGAATTTAGTTTTTTATGTTGTGTGTATTCTCTGATATTATTCAGATGATGAAATCAAGAAGAAGGAGCTGGATGGGGCATTTAGCACATATGGGAGAGAGGAGAGGTGCATACAGAGCTTTGGTGGGGAGACCTGAAGGGAAGAGATGACTAGAAAGGTCTAGGCATAGGTGGAAGGATAATATTAAAATGAATCTTTAAGAAGTGGGATGAAGGGGAGGCATGGAATGGATTGATATGGCTCAGGATGGGAACAGGTGGTGGGCTCTTGCAAATGTTGTAATGAACTTTCAGGTTCCATAAAATGCATGGAATTTCTTGAGTGGTTGAAAAGCTATTAGCATCTACAGAATGCCACTGTTACATAGAGTTAGATGTGTATGGGCATCTATCTGTTTCCATAGGGGCCCAGTGTTTGGGGAATATGGAGGGACACCCTTTTCTTAGGGCCTTGGAAATAAAGAGACAAATCAAGAGATATGTAAAAATGCCCTGTAAGCAGGTATCTCTCTCCACAGGGCCACATTGGGGAACCTGGAGGGGATTCACTTGCCGGGACCTTTTGAGAGAAAAGGATGGTATATCTGGGTTCTTTTCTTGGACCCAGAGGA
>Ga0123355_10016930_pt1 | contig 11501 bp, 8 predicted proteins | sample TergutEmb28metaG_3_FD_89872 | JGI IMG/M metagenome (GOLD analysis project Ga0123355, IMG submission 89872) | Embiratermes neotenicus P1 segment gut microbial communities from Petit-Saut dam, French Guiana - Emb289 P1 | ecosystem: Host-associated > Arthropoda: Insects > Digestive system > Gut ...
TTAAACTGTGTGGTTCATGTACCATGAATATGAAGTAGGACTGAGAGTTGTTGGTTGGGGCCAGAAAATATTTTTTAGTTTTAAAATAATAGGCTATATAAAAAAAATGAGTTCCAGGTATTGAACACTGAGGGACTGCATGTTTTACAGTATCTCAGTTTGAATCTTGGGATTTTATGTATGTGTGAACTGTGGGGAGGATTACCAGATGATCCATGTATGATCTTGTCTGTTGACAAATCTTAATTTTTTTCAGAATTTGGGAATTGGCAATATATTATTATGGGAAGTATAAGCTTGCTTTAGATGTGCAATGCATCAAATGCATGTCACTTGGGAGGGGGGGTACTTTTTTAAAATTCTGTGCAGGGTGAAACCAAGTGTGTGAAATTAAGACTGTCTGTGAAAAATGGACTTAGGGTAACCCAAGACACTAAACATTGTAGTATGTGGATTAATGAGTAATGAACGTGAAAATGTTCGTGTTGGTTGGAATGAAATTGGTGCTGCTAACTGAAAGTTGTCAGGATAATCAAAATACATAAGCTGTATGGGAGAGGAGAAGGTAGAATATTCTGGGAAAATAAATGTGATGTTTGATAGTTTCACCTTCTTCTGCATGTCCTTACACACCTTGTATGGTGTCATGCCAGCTTTCATATCATTTTTAAATTTCATCCACCTATACATGAAATGGTGGACCTCAAGGAAATGATGATCTTAGTCATGTGCCATCTAGATGCGTTCCTGCAGTAGGCTGATAGCCAGCTGAGTCCTTTGAACAACTGCATCAAAAACTCTTCTTCATTTCTGTTTTGCTGAGTGCTGGTAGCTATTCAGGGTCCTCCCCAGCCAACACAGCACATGGCAGTCAAAAACTTCTGAGCCTCATATCTGGGACTTCTACTCATAGCACTTTACTGGCAAACAGGAGAGTGTTCCATATTTTTGTCCTGCTAGTTGGGGTAACCGTAGAAATCCTCATGTGCTTCCGGCCGGATGTTGTAATAACCATTCAGAGCTGTGGACCTCGGCTCATGCATCGACTCTTTTATGTTTACTATGAATTCAGCTTTGCTATACGATTTCCAGCATTTACTGATGCTAACAGAGGTCTCATCTCTTCCTTCCATTATGTTTTGGAAGGTGTAGGAAGTGTTAAGAGCACTTGAACATTGTGATGATGACTCAGTTGAGCATCTGTAACTGTGAGGTGGTAGTGTGGGGCAGGTACACAGCTTGGATATTTGAATGGACAAGAAAAGATTCTGTGGATGCATTGGGGCATAATCAAGAACAATGAGGATCTTGCTAGATTCTTAGGCTTCAGCCACAGTTTTCAGACTAGCCTTTACTGAAGTGACCTTCACCCTCACCACAGCACCACTGACTGACAATGCTTTCTGGGTCTCATCTTACAGCCCTATTCATCTTTTCAAGAAAGGGGTCTTGATTACTCTCACAGATATTTTTGCCTTCAGTGGAGCACTGTCCATATTGCTGCCCTCATCTTGTCTTTATTTTCTTGATGAATTGAATTGTTGATATGTTTACACTGTGATGGCATGCAGCCACAGCCCTACCCTGCTTATCACTTATTTGCTGTCACTCTTTACAGTAAAGTTAAAACAGACTTTTTTTTAGACAAGTTCACAAAATTGAGAAAAGTGACTTTCAGCTTTGTCATGTCTGCCTCTCATTCTGCCTGTCTGTCCACATGGAACAACTCGATTCCCACTGGACAAATTTTTATGAAATTTGGTACTTGAGTATTTTTTGAAAATCTGTCAAGTTCATTAAAATATGACAAGAGTAACTGGTACTTTACATGAAGACCATTATAGAGTTATGATCATACCTTGCTGAATTCTTCTTACATTGAGAAATGTTTCAGACTAAAGTTGTAGTAAAAATCAAAACACACATTTTATGTTCAGTAACGACAGTCATGGCGTTTATGAGATAATGTGGAAAAATATGGTACAGCCAGGCAGGCCGCAGGTGACAATATGGTGCATGCACATTGCTTGCTGTGTACATAAGGCTACAGACACATTCAGAATATGTAATACTTATTGTGCTTCCACAGCAACAGTGGTTGCACGAGTGTGCCTTAATGTTATGTTATAAGTGCGTTGCCTGTCTTGTTTGTATTTGGATGTATATTCTCCATATTCAAAAGAGATAGAATTATATTATATTATGTTATTTTATTTAATTTTTTATTTTTGTTGGGTCTTAGCAAACAAATGAAATATGAATTTTTGTGGTGGTTGAGCAGGATATGACATGAAGGTACAATAAAGTTGCTTAACTAATCCACATACCATGTTGTACAGTTTTCTGATGTACACAAAATGGCTATTTTTATTGTGTTGTTATATTGGGAATTGTGGCTGTCATTGTGATACTTCTGTTGGTTAACAGGTGCAGCTGGATGCATTGCAACTGTACTACATGATGCTATTATGAACCCAGCTGAAGGTACAGTTTTTGTATTTAAAGTTGTTAACGGTAGCCCACAAAATAAAACTGATTCCAGTTATTCCCATTTCTGCCCAGTAAATGTATAATACACAAAAGGATTTTGTTTGTTGGTACACTGTGATGGTTTGAATTCAAGATCAGCCACTTAGGCAGGAGAGAAACAACTTTTGTCTCACATGTGTCCTGTATACAAGATGCAATTTGTAAGTTCAGGAATACTGATGTCTTGTATGCAGGATGCACATTTGGTGACACCCCAACAAATTTGTTTTAAGTTTTTAAATAATGAGAGCATTTACTGTGTTTTAAAGACATGCTTCTCAATCTGTGCTTTATTTTCTGCCAAGTGCCATTTATTGCATACTTTGTCTTTTTGGATGTATATAATATTCACATTTTTTTATAAAGGAAGCACCAAAATTTATATACCTTCCTCATTGTGCTGATACAGTTCTTTCAATTTAGAGCTTGTTGTTTAAAGGTTGATTAGGACTCCACACAGACTGGTGGAATGAACAGACTTGACATGTTATCTTTTCTGTTTAGTATCACTCCATAGTCACTGAGCAACTGTAAAATAGTGAGCTTATGCATTATGTCTTTTTATATGTTTTTAGTTTCAAAGTTTTGTGGCAGTGTGCTCTGGTGTTTTAAAACCCTAATATCTTATGTAAGGTTGTCTGAAGGGTTTTTGAACATAATGTTTAAGTATAGCGTTGATTTCATTCAGATTCTCTTCAGTGAGCACATATTTTGAAACAGTTCTTTCTTTGTCCAGCAATTACTGTGTCTGTTGTAATTTACAGTTGTACAGTTGATTTTTCTGTTTGGAACTGAACGTACTTGAATTTTTACAACTACATTTTATCCACTATCTTACATGAACACTACTTTTCAAATATTTGTCTTACACATGACGTTTTGTCACATGTAACATGATCGTATGTTTGTAAGTACCTGTAACTGGGGCTCAGGTTTGTGGTTAGCTGGCATGTGATGCATAACCCTACTTCACAGTAGCTGCCAAGTGATTGTACTATAGGTTTTGTGTATTTTATTAATCATCTTGATTTACATTGACTGGGTGCAGTACTATACGTTAACAAAATGTTTTTGGTCTAGTGTGTTTTATGGTAATGCTAGAAACTGATGCATTTGTTGATAGGTTTGTGTTTTGGAGGTATCTGCTTGAATGTTGTTGCTCTCTGATTGTGAGTTACATATACCTGAAGTCATGAAAATGGTATATAAACTTGTTGCACCTTTTGGTGCTCTTATGATCCTAATTAGATAATGTCGAACAGGACACCAGCAGCTGTATGCAGTTGCTGGTGTCCTTTTGTCCCTTTTTCCTTCTGCTCTAGATCGGTCTTGTTTATGATTCTGCACACTTTTTTCTTGAATAATTTTGTTTTAAATTTATTTTACATTGTTTTAGCAGGGTGTTATGATTGTACCATATGGCATTTATAGGTACCTCTTTTGCTGCACAGCTGAAGGCCATATAAGTTTCACTGTGCCCTTATCTGACAAGAATTACAGGAACTTGGATTTGGCAACCCACTAGTTATCAAGATCCAGAATGGATTTATTTGCATGCCTTGTCAGGCATTGAATAGTGCTGTCATGTTTCTGTAATTATGTGAATACACTGTTAGTGGAGGAGCCTGAGGTGTAACACAGCAGGGTGTACTAGACTATGTAATATTTGTTTGTTCCTGTGATGCTGTATTCACTCACAAGGATTTGGACAGTTACCCTTGACAATAAGTTCAAGGCATTGTTTACATATGGAAAAAGATCTAAAAGGGCAGTATGCATAAAGCAAGAAGTGCTGCACATGTGCCAAGGATAGGTCATGCTGGCCAACCCTTTGGCGTCTGTCATGCAGCAAACCTTCAGAGTTATGTAACACTTGCAGAACAACTTTTATAGTGGAACATATTTTAACTCATTTTCTAAGTACACAAACACCTAACAGTGACATCTGTTATGTCTGAGATGTAAAATATGCTTTTCATCCGTTATATCTTCAACAGGCCAAGAGAGTTCCGTTATGTGCTATTTTAACTAAAGCATTTGCTTATTTACCTCTATACAGGTGATGAAGTTTTAGTTATGATCTGTTTTTTTCCTCATGCTTATACAAGACAGTTGTTTTGTAACCACCATTACTGGTATAGTGGGATAAATGCATTTTCATCAAGGGAAGTTTTGTGGACTGGTAGTTGTTTACTTACATGCAGTAAAAATTATTTGGCTTCATTATTATCATCCTGCTTGTAGTATCCTCTTGTAAATTTTATTGTGAGAATGAAACTAATCACTGTTCTTTTATTCTGAGGGTTCAAAGATGAAATTTTTCATGAATGGATGTTGTTGTGTATTACGTCAGTGTACTTTGATTACTTTGTGTCTTATTAATGCTTATGTTCCATTCTTTTTCATGCTTTGGTCTTGGCTACATACACACATGCATGATATGTGTGTCTCCAATTTTATGAACACTAATGGATGGATATGGTGTCTATTATGTGTGTGACTAATCAGTGGTGAAACAGCGGTTGCAGATGTACAATTCACCATATAAATCTGTTTTTGACTGCATAGTGCGAGTGTACCGCTCAGAAGGAATTCGTGCGTTCTATCGCTCATACACTACACAGCTGACAATGAATGTTCCATTCCAAAGTATCCACTTCATGACATATGAGTTTGTTCAGAATATAACAAACAAGGACCGTCACTATAACCCCACTGCTCACATGGTATCCGGTGCAGTTGCTGGAGCAGTTTCTGCCGGTATGACCACCCCACTGGATGTATGCAAGACATTACTCAACACACAGCCTGAACAGGGGCAGGGCACGGGTCTGATCCATGCTATTCGGACAGTATATAAGCTTGGAGGACCTTCAGGATATTTCCGAGGGCTAAGCGCTCGTGTTCTGTACCAGATGCCATCAACAGCAATATGTTGGTCCATGTACGAGTTCTTCAAATACTTCCTTTCATCCCATTCTGGGGAACAGGGTGATTCTGCTTTGAGATTGGTTGTTCCACAGGCAGCATTTATTATTGATGAGCAACGTCAAGACTGCAGGGCAAGTGGAGACTCATGGGATGGTTGGAGTACTACAGGAGGATCCTCAGGTCCTGTCAAGACATCGAGAGAACTGCCATCTGTCTCTGGAGTTGGGCTTTATGGGGCCTTGTCCTTTAATACAGTCCATAATGCAGATAGCAAGTTGCCAAAAGGAAATGCTTTGCTTGAGATCAGCCACAGTTGAAAGTCTGATACTTCAAAACATGCTTGAGCCATGTAAGATAGCAGATGTGATCCAGAATGACCAGCAAGTGCCTATTATGCAGATGAATGTGGAGAAGTCCCTTTTTAAGTACAATGAGTATTGCATAATAAAATGTTGTGACATTTTCTTATATACTGACATTGAGGCTATATGGGCCATCTTCAGCATTTCAGAATGAACATGTCTACTTGCGTGGAAGAGTGGGCCAGTGAGAAGTATGATTTCTCCATGTTCACTGTACGGCTGGCACTTACTGGCTTCCCTGTTTTTGAGCTTTTCTCTTGCCCCCGTGGTTACAAGCTAGAAAGTAGTGTAGCAAGCGATGAGACAGGATTACGAATGTGAAAACATATGAAAATGATAAAATGATTTTGCTTACCATATTGAAAATAAGCAAGCATTAAATCTTCGTTGAAAACCGTAATGATATTTATATATTTCTGAAGGATGTGGGGTTTCTTCAGCCCATGTGACACATATAGAGCCATGAAATTCAGGAATTAGCCGTGACTGTAACCTTCTAGCCGCTACACGTATATCTTATTGCTTTTAATTTTTGACTGAATTTTGTGGGTGAATTTTGCTCTTTACTCTTTTATGACTTATGATGCAGGGTAATAAATTTGTTATCTTACTTTCTCTACAGATCTGAGAGTATGAATCTGTGATAAATGTTTCTGGAACTGTCATGTTCCATGTATACGTAATTAGTTAAAAATTATTACACTGTACAAATGTTATCCACGTTACTGAATTTAGAGTGCAGCATAATACTGGCAAACAATGAAAGTGTATATAAAGAGTTTTTATATTCTGAAGAAAAGTACACAAGGCCTGGAGGTTTAATTACAATTAGGTTTAACTACAAAAGTTAGAAATGCACCTTTTGTACAAGATAATGCTATATACTTCCTTGGCATAGTTTGGTATCTGGGCATTGCGATGAAAGGATACACTCAATATGTTGCCTTTCATGTTATTTAGAATGGGGAACTGAAGTGGCATAATACTTGAGTCAGAATCATATGCTGTCTCTGGTTTAAGGAGGGAGAAATAATCCATAGTCTGGTTTGGATGTCAGCACATCTGAAGATAAGTTTGTTTGTACCAACATGTGCAGGTGTATGCACACTTAACAGTGTGCCCCACTTCCCTTGGTTAGTAAATCAGAAAACATACCAGAACAGTACAAATGGTGTTGTTTATCATTCATGTGCAGACAATGTCATGGTCAAGAAATAGAAGTTGAATGTTGACACTTTTTGAAGGTTGTGTGATAAATAAAGAATTATGCACTTAATCTATAATGCAGCAGGCTTAATCAGATTGGTAGTATTAACCATCTAGTAAAAATATCAGTCAAGTTGTGGCAGTCTGCCTGTCTGGTTGTGAGTTTTTATCCATTGAATCAGTCATTTTTAAAAGGGCTTTACTCAAGACACCATAAGTTTTCAACAGTTATTTTTTTTATTTGTGAAGCCTAGCTAAGCATGGTCAGCCACAGAATAATGGCTCAGGTTATAGTGACCTTTTGCCTGCATTCCTGTTTCTTGATAACTGCTGTATTTGAAAGAAAAATTTTGAAAATTCTGGAATAAACCCCTTAATATAAGGGACACTATGTAATTGCTTTAAAGGAATAATTTTGTTGTGTTAACTTTTTTGTTGTTTTTCAATAACTGATGAATTTACTCATAAATGTATATGTTACAGTAGTACTCTATCATATCAGCAGTGTTCAAAACAGTTTTTTCACAAGTCATTATATTATTAAAGCAAACCAACTGAGTACACTGCACCTGGGATACCCCAAGTATTTTACCATATCTCCAACATGGTGTGGTGTAGCTGGGCTGTTATCAAGGGGTGTGATACAAAATTGCAATTGGAAGTACCAAATGTTCTCAAATATGAACTCCAGACCATCCAACCCATAGTGAGTTGCAATACTGACTACCATCCCCTTATTTACTGGAAGTCTGATAGTGATATTTGTCAAAAAAAATTGAAGAAAAATAAGAATTTCACATTTTCTGTTCCATGCACTACAATTCAGATACTGCAGTTTAACCAACAAATGCACACAGCTGAATTAGGTTTACAATAATATTATAAAAACATGTTGCAGGCTGTATTGGCCTACCATCAGGGAGTACAATAGTTGTATAAAATGACTGCCTAATATAGTGGTCTCTTGCACATAGAAGAAATGTTGAAAATTCTTCAGTGTAGAATATGTATAATGAATGTAATTGTACACGGTAAGTTGGAGCAGCTTGTTGATAATCAGAGTATGTGAACACCTTCAGTGTATCAACAGGCTGTTCCAACTTACCGTTTAGAATTTCATCTGCTGTACGTAATCTATACCGACGGATTTTCAGCAGTTCGTCAACATGCAAGAGACTAATACATTAAGCAGTTGTTTTATTTGCCTGTTGTACTATGTTATTATGGGCCAATAAAGTCCAAAACATGTAGGAGTTAGTGGTTTTTGTAATGTTATTGTTAATTAATACTGTTGTGTGTGGATGTTCGTTTAAATTATAGTAAGAATTAGGAAGTCTAAGCATTGTATATAAAGAAACTGCAAAGTAACTCATTTAATTAATATAAAAATGCGAGAAGGCCTAAATATCTTTTAAAGTTAAGAATTTTCAAATGGTTTAAAATTTTGTTGAATTATGTAGCTCATATTTAATTAATTTGTTATGTTAGGATTTGCTGCTAAATAAATTTTAATTATCTCTACCAACATAACATACCTGAGAACTGTAGTTGACCATGAATAGCTGTGACTGAATGTGTCTGCATGACTGCATGTTTGAAACTAGTGAAGCAGTGCCAGTAGGTTTGTAGCCTGCTGTGTTTGTATGTGTGACTGGAGTTGGTATATAATTTCAAATAGAGAGGCTTTGCTCTTCAACCGTTTGTTCATCAATAAGTATGTTGTTCTTTTTATGCAAATTTTTTATTGGATTTTTGAGAGTGTAAATTCTGTGTCCTTTCTGGGAGTATGTAACATGTTCTGTGTTTTTATTGGTAGGACCATACGAGGGTCAGCTATTTAAAGTACGCAGTGGGTGCAAGGAATATGCTGACTGGTTGTTAGAACGAATATAGCTAATATGCTCATTATATGTTGTCGGAAGGGACCTCCAATTTTCCTGTGTAATTTCATTTGCAGTCCTGGTGTGTTAACCTTTCACAGCCTAGCAGGTACTTCATATATGACAGTGTTTAATATTCAAAAATTCTGTGTGCCTGTGGAGTAATTCATGTATCTTAGAACAAACACCGACTTTTGCCGTGTACATTATTGACTGATTGGTTTCTTTAACTGAGAAGGAATGTGTTTAGTGCGCAGTACAGATTGGGTCTGTTGGGAGTGTAAAAGTAAAACTGTCAATGGCTGTCATGTTTAGAGCATTAATTAGCATCAGTTTTGAATAAGTATTCTACAAGATGAAGACAACAGGTATTGGTGGCACTGGTTCAGAACAAAGTCAGATACTAGGAGAAGTTGTGTGCATCAGCTGTTTCAGCAAGTTTTGTAGTGAACATATTATTATGAGTGGTGAGGTCAGTCGTTTCACACTGTTCTGAAACAGTATGTTGTGTATTTTCTTCCAGTAGTTCATTTCACTAAGTACAGTTTATTGTTACATGCATTTTAGACTGTATGTGTCTTAGATGACATTGTTTGTTGCCTAAACCTTGAGTATTCACAGAAGCTGTACACATTGTGTTGTAATGGTGATATTTATTTTGCCTGATGCAGCCATCACCAAATTAATATAGTTCCCTAACATTCTCTGGGACATACTTGTATCTAACATGTAGGAACATGATTCATTGACCACCTGTGCCTGCGTGGTAAACGTGCATAAGTGACCCAATGCTTATCTCCATGTTGTGAATGAGTAGTACATATATACATAACTGCAAAGGTACAACGGCTGCTCAGAAAATTGTCAGACTGTTGAAATGAAATTCATTATTTACAATTCTCGATTCACTGTTTGACCTCTAGTAGTGAATTCATAATGCACCAAATGCTGACAGTTGAAGAAAACAGTGAGCATGCTCTTTAAAATTCCATTTTCTGTCATGTCCCCCCTCCCCTAGGATGATTTTAACTTGCATTGTGAAGATGACTGCTGCATTTTCTTCGCATTTTTTCCCATTTTGTTACAAAATTTCAAGCAGATTTGCTGCTATGGTAATGACAGTTTACAAAAATTGGTGATGCTTTCTTTTCATCAGTTGTCTTTACTGGACAACTAAACACACAAGTATTGAATGGAAAAACACCGCCATTATACGGGCACTAAACCATGCCCAGTCATCACATGCTTTTAAAGAGAGGTCACTTGCGCAATTCAGACAGCTTTTCAACAGCCTTCATAAAACAGACTCTGTGTTGGCAGGTCTGGTATACAGTTGAAGTGCAGACCAAGAACTGAATCATTCTTCTTGCAGTCATCTATGCTGAGTTTCATAGCTATGAATAACTCCTGCTTGTGCTTGTGTAGAATAAACTTTTCTGCTATGGTGCTTGTGTGCAATAAATTATTGGAATATTCATTTAGCATTGGACTTTGCTGTTTGTCATACATCTGCCAGGTGGTATTCACCTTAGAAGTAGCCATATTCTATGAGTAAGGCCCTTTAAAAGCAATGTCAAATAGTGTGCATTCTGTAGCGCCACATCAGTTTTTAGAGAGGTGGCTTTTGTGAGTAGAATATGAAGGTGTTCTTAACTCATATTCACTAAAATTGTGTAAGGCCCTTTTAAAAATGGCTGATTCAGTGACTGGTTTTAAAAATGTTACATGCGTTTGGGGGGTTGGCCTGTATAAAGCTTTGAAGTAAATTATGTGATGCCCAAATTCCTTTGTGTTGAAGTAACGACGGATGTAATTTTTATGGGTACTGGAAAATGTGTCTTAGTACTTCATATGGAATTATTGATATACTTCAATTTAACAGGGGAAATTCACATTGAAGGGTGTAAGTCTGCTGGCTATTTCATCTTCTCTTTATCCTAGCAAAACTCTGGGTATTCAGTGAAGCGATACACAGGGGCTTGCTTCAGCTGCATCACAAGTACAAGAACTGTTGGACACATAGAGATTCTTTCATTTTGCTGCAAGAAATTAAAAGTGAGCAGTGGATATGTAAAAACTGTGAATAGATGCAGGGTAGGAAACATTCCTTGTCCCCATTTGTACCATTTGTTGTGTATATAAAGTAACAATTTACGTTGTAATACAGCTCACTTGTTGCGGATGTGGTTTTGTACGTGAAGCAGTATCACATGGGCTGATCTGTGAATATGTTTATACAGTAATTGTATTCATTTTTGTGTAAGTCTGAGAACATAAAAAATATATTAATGAGGAGAACCCGTTACATATTAATAGGTATAACAGTCTTATGTTTCTCGAGGTATCTTTGTATAATATGCCTGGCTGTTGTTACATTGTAACAGACCTGTAAAATGCTCCTTCAGTAATGTATAATTGCACCTACCTTTCTCTTCTGTCTCAAAATTATGTATACATTTTGGGGGGGGGGGGGTTTTAAAATTTTTTGGTTGAAAAAAATTTTAAAATTTTTAACACTAAAATTTTACAAACAAAAAAAAAAATATGATTTTTAAAAATTTAAACAAACAGTTTTTATAAAAAAAATTTGGAA
>Ga0123355_10016931_pt1 | contig 11501 bp, 13 predicted proteins | sample TergutEmb28metaG_3_FD_89872 | JGI IMG/M metagenome (GOLD analysis project Ga0123355, IMG submission 89872) | Embiratermes neotenicus P1 segment gut microbial communities from Petit-Saut dam, French Guiana - Emb289 P1 | ecosystem: Host-associated > Arthropoda: Insects > Digestive system > Gut ...
CTGCCGGCACCAGCCAACATATTGCGCACAAAACGCTCATGCCCAGGCACATCAACAATACCCGCTCGTTGGCCATCAGGCAGGTCAAGGTACGCAAAGCCTAATTCTATGGTAATTCCCCGCTTTTTTTCCTCAACCAGACGGTCTGTTTCCATGCCCGTCAAGGCTTTTATCAACAGGGTTTTGCCGTGGTCCACATGGCCGGCGGTGCCGATGATTGCATTATTCATTGGTCGCACCTCCACGGAATATTTCGTCAAGGGTTCGGGCAATGATGGGAAAATCAGTTATATCTATGGTGCGTACATCCAATAGCAATTTATCCTTATGAATCCTACCAATTATCGGCACTTCATGCTTTCTCAAGGCTTCTTCCAAGGTGTGCAAAGGCATGACCGTCGTGGTGATTGCCACGGCCCAAGAGGGAAATTCTTCTCCAGGCAAAGAGCCGCCACCGGCTTGGCCTGATGTTTCCGCAATTTCTGTCGAAAACAGGCCGTTTTGTGGTTTAATTTTGGTCAGAAATGTCGTCGCTTTTGCATGCAATTCTTCGCTGCTAATAGTTAGCATTGATATTGTCGGCACATCAGCCGCCGCTCCGTCGATATATAATTTCAGCGTGGCCTCCAGGGCCGCCAGACTTAATTTATCCATGCGCAAAGCCCGATACAACGGGTGCTTACGTATTTGGTCGATATATTCGGCCTTGCCCACAATTATCCCGGCTTGGGGTCCACCCAGCAGTTTGTCGCCGCTAAAACAGACAATATCCGCATGTTGGGCCGCTTCCTGCACAGTTGGTTCATGTGGCGACAACTTCACCAAAGAACCGCCGCCAAGATCATAAATCAACGGAATATCCCGCGCCGCCGCAAGACTGGCAAGTTCTTCCAGCCCTACTTCCTGGGTGTAGCCCACAATACGATAGTTAGACGTGTGTACTTTCAGTAGTGCCGCTGTTGCCATGGAGCAAGCGCCGTCATAGTCAGCCAGGCGTACTTTATTGGTCGTTCCTACTTCTGCCAATATCGCGCCTCCGGCGGAAATTACATCAGGTATACGAAACGACCCGCCTATTTCCACCAATTCCCCACGAGAAACCACCACGCGACCGCCACTGCATAATGCAGTCAGCGTCAACAATACTGCCGCCGCATTGTTGTTGACGCATAATGCGGCCTGGGTTTGACATAATTCTGTAAGCTGTTGTTCCACGGCCTTCATACGGCTACCTCGCCGACCTGTAGCCAGGTCATATTCCAGGGCAGAATACCCACCGGCCGCGACCCGTACACGCTCCACAGCCACCGGTGCCAAAGGTGCCCGACCCAAATTAGTATGCAAAACAATACCGGTAGCATTAATCACCCTATGCAATGGCGACTGATTTTGGCCACCCACCACCGATTCCACAATCTCCTCAAAATGTGGAATTTCATTGATTTTTCCAGCCAACACGTCGGTTCGCAAGCCATCCAATATTTGCCGCGCCGCCCGCACTACTTCGTCAACTTTGGGTATCCCCCGCAAAATCTCATTTCTATCCATGGCTACCCTCATTCCGAAACAAATTCGGCTTCTGTCAGTATCTTTGCAGCGACTTCATGATTCTTTTGGTTAACCAAAACGATAGGCCCGGTACACCCCATGCCACTTTCGGCATATATCCCGGCCTTCCACAACACCGCCACAGCATCATCCAATTCGGTAATTTCAATGCCACTAATTTCTGCCGTCACAATTTCTTTTGGCGGTGCCGCCACAGCTTCTTGTGTCGTTGGAGCCGCTTTTTCAGCCAATTTCACCAGCACGTCCCGTAATCCGGCGGCATTCGCGGCAGCAAATTCTGTTTTGGCCACCTTACGCCAATCTCCGCGCACCAATTGGGCCGCATATTCCATGGCTCCCGCAACAACGGGTGCACCACTGGCACGCGATACTATCAGCACCAACTTATCCATTCCTTCGCCCATACCAGGTCCATAACCAAAGCCTGTGGCTTCATAGCTGCCCCCGGTATTAAAACTAGACAATAGTTTCATCAATACATTTCCCGTCAGGCTGTCGCACACCAGCACATCACACGGCGGGTTAAGCACATCATTACCCCGCATAAACACGCCGCCGTCACTGCGTTTGCTCTGTGTAAAGTTAATTTTATATCCTTTGTCTGCCAGTTCTCTCAAAGCCCGCTCCACCTGGCGCGCACCGTCAATATTCAAGATGCCTACAGTAGGATTTTCTACACCGCAGGCTTTGGCAGAAATTATGCCATATATTGCATTGCGCACCATTGCTGCTACTCGGTCGGTAGCTGACGTACCTGTTGTGGTGGCTATATATAAGATTCTACCAGTAGCAGGAGTGACAACTTTGCCCACAGTAGCAACACCAATGGGAAAAGTATAGTGCATGGCCACGCAGCCGTCAATTTCGCCATCGTTCAACTTCTGCTCCATTTCATCCATGGCCGCGGCTTCACAGCTGCCGCCGATAAAAACCGGCTGCAAACCACGTCCGGCCGCCATTTTAGCACCCTCTATCATTTCGGCCTGGCCGTGCTCACTACCCACGCCCATCAGTCCAATGCACGGCGCACCTAAACTGCCCGTTTCTAAACCTACAGCTAATTCCTCAAAAGTCTTGGCAATAATTTTCTTGATATCAGCTTCCATCTACTCACCCCCGAGACTCTTGGCAAAATCCCGCAGGGCCGTAGCTATAAGCCCCCTCACCTGTTCTTCAGAGACACTTCCGGCAGGTGACACGCCACTGTTTTTTTGCACAACAAAGCTTGCGCCGTCAAACAAATTGGTCATACGGCCCAAAAACAAGCTGCCTTTGCCGATAAACATAGCCCGCTGGATATCACCAGCCATGATGTCTTCACGACCAAAGCCCAGATACGGTACGCCGGAAGGGATATGACCCTGGGTTGGCGCAAAGCCCACCATGCCATGGCGCGTTACAAATTCATCCAGCTGTGCTCGCTCTAATTCTCCACGCTTAACCGCCAGCGCCCCTATCATTTTGAAATTTGACGCAGGTACATCCCCCGCCCCCGCCGGCTTGGTGATATCCGGATTCTGCATTTCCGGCGAAAATTTGTCGATATCTGTAATTTTTAACCCTAATTTGTCCAATGGATCCGTCACCAATGCCGTGATAACCGCCTGGGGCGAGCTACCGCTACCAACACTGTGCCAGCCCACACTTTCGGATAAAATTTCCGGGCTTGTGCCATCGTTTTCGCTGATGAGCACCGCAAAACCACCCACAACGTCTTCCAACACAGGCACGCCTTTTTTAAGGTGGTCTTTGCCGTTCATACCCAACTTGGCAGTGCTTCCGCCGGCCGTTACCACCACATTTTTATAAGTACCAGATTTTACCATAGCCGCCGCCGTAATTATGGCATGGACAGGTGCCGCACAAAACGCCCGCAGATCGCTGCCAGTAGCCCCGGTAAAGCCCGCAATTTCGGCACTGGCCTTGGCCATATTACCGCCACCCCGCTGGTTCATGTCGCCCACGGCTTCCTCAGAGCAATCTATAACCATATCAATATCGGCCCGGTTAATGCCGCTGTTTTTCACCAAATTAAGCAGAGAAATCACGCTGGTGGCCTTGGATACAAGGTTTTCCAAAATTACGTGGGCACTAAGATTTTCGTCAATGCTATGGGCTTTCTTCACGCAACCCACCAGCTTGCCGTCCTGATACAACCCTTCAGCACCATCGGCCATAGCAGCTTCAATAACGGCAGTTTCCACGCCTGCTTTTGCTCTGGCCAATAGTTCAACCAACATAGGATGCTTTGCGGCTTCTTCCGCAGCTTTTGCGGCATAATCCGTCTCCAACAACACCAAATCAAAGCTGTCGCAAATCTGCAACAATAAATATAATTCTTGCTGCGGCATAATTTCGCCGAATTTACCAAAACGACTGGCTTGCGGTAAGCCATTTTCATACCAGGGCATGGGAATTTCCGCCAGCTGGGCCGGGGTCATGCCACCGATATATGTTTGATTGGGTGCGTAATTCACCACGTCCTCAAAGGGCCGCAGACCACCCGTTATGGCCTTTAAATAATCAGATTCAGGGTTAACAATGCGTTCGGTTGTTTGTGTGCTCCCCGCATGTACCACCAAATCCGGAGCGTGAGTAAGGGTATACGCCACCGATTTTATAACAGCATTCATCAAATTCATTCCTTTCAGCAATGTATAAAAAGCAGGGCGGAGCCAATATTAAATGGTCCGCCCGTGCAACACGTAGTTAAAACTTGGTAAACTGGCTGCGGATAGACTGCATTTCTGTGGCGATTTCGCCTAAATCCAGCACCATTTCCATCATACCAACCTGTTCTTCGTACACGTCGGCATCAACCAAGCCTTTAATTTCTTCTTCGCAAATGTGATATACTTTGAGTCCCAACGAGACCCCTGTCAACGGACCTGCAAAAGTGGGATCACCGGCGGTGACAGTTTCGGCAGCTATACCGGAGGCTTCGCCCTCGGCCGCACCCAGAATAACAACTACGTTTTCCGGGCCATATTGCTCCGCCAAATCTTTAACCCTCTTTTGATTCTCCAAGTCCATTGCGCCGGCGGCCGTTCAGACAAAGCATTCAGTTGAAGAAAAAACCACTTCGCCGCCGGCTGTTTTTACACAATCTTCGATAGCCGGGCCGGGCACACCATCTCTGTCACCAATGGCAATGACTTTCATGTTCGCCAAAATTGACATACCTACTCCTCCTTCGTGACTAATTTTAAGTATATATTATCTAAAAACTGCTAAATGTGACGCAAAACCATGGCCTCAATATTGGCCTCGGTGGCTTCTTCTTTCACCAATTCCTCTATCTTTTGACCGTTTTCGTAAACAGCAACCACCGGCAAGCCCAAAATCTTTTGGGAAATTGCCAAACGGCGGGCTTTTGTGGTGTTAAGCTTGGCAAATTTTATTTTGTCGCCGTATTTTTCGGCAGTACCCATAATAAAAGGCATAAGGGCCTCGCAAGGTATACAGCCATCGCCAAAATAATCCACAATAATCTTGCCTGGGATTTGCAGCACTTCGGCTTCAAAATTTTCTTTGTTAAGTTCCAGCATGTGCTTCACTTCCTTTCCGCATGTTGCAGCCTAAAGCCAGCTTCTTTAATGCCCCGAAATATATTTATCAACCATAATGGCCGCAATGGCACCATCTGCCGCCGCCGTCACCACTTGGCGCAGGGTTTTTACCCTTATATCGCCCACAGCATATACGCCGTCCATATTGGTACGCATATCCTCATCGGTTATGATATAGCCGTCCTGCATATTTATCGTGCCTTCAAATAGCTTAGAATTTGGCACCAGACCCACAAATACAAACACGCCAAAGGTTCCGTCGTCTTCATCAGCCAAAATTTCCTGACGCTCGCCGGTGTTGATATTCTCCACCACCATGGCTTCCACAACGCCGTCCCCTTTAACCTCCGTCACAACACTGTTCCACATAAATTCTATTTTATCGTGTGCACGGGCCTGCTCTTGCAAATATTTTGCGGCCCTAAGCTCATCACGGCGGTGAATTATGGTTACTTTGCGGGCAAACCTGGTAAGGAACAAAGCCTCCTCCACGGCAGTATCACCGCCGCCCACCACATAAACCTCCAGGTCAGTAAAGAACGCCCCGTCACAAGTAGCACAATAACTAACACCCTTGCCGGTAAGCTCTTTTTCGCCGGGGCAACCAATAAGGCGTGGATATGCCCCAGTGGCGATGATGACGCTTTTGGCCTGATAGCTGCCTTCGCTGGTTTTTACGGTTTTTACAGGACCTTCCAGCTCCACCGCCTCAACAGTTTCATAAACCTTCTCCACTCCAAAGCGCACCGTCTGCGCCACCATACGCTCCGTAAGACTGGCACCACTTTCGTGCTCAATAGACCCGGGGTAATTTTCCACCTCGGCAGTTATAGCTATCTGGCCGCCGGCAAAGGCTTTTTCTATCAGCAGGGTTTTCATACGCGCCCGCCCGGCATAAATAGCCGCCGACAGACCGCCGGGGCCGCCGCCAATGATAATTACATCATAAATATTTTCCACTGTTTATTTCACCTCAAAAATAGTCTGCCCGTCAACCTCGGTTGTTAACGCATCCAGGGCTGTTTCCACAATTTTCCTGCGCAGCACTTTCTCCTCTTCCATGCTTACTTTGGGATTACCCAGAGGATGAGGAATGGCAATTGCCGGAACAATGCGGTTTGCACCCACCGTCATGGATATTGGCGTAACCGTACAAATATGCGCCACAGGTATGCCCGCCCGCTCTACTTCTTTCACCATCGTTGCACCGCAACGTGTACAGGTGCCTCAGGTAGAGGTAAGTATCACAGCATCAACGCCGTCATTGCGCAATTTTTGGGCAAATTCCTGGGCGAAAGCTGCGGAGCTTTTTACCGCCGTGCCATTGCCTGTTGTTGTATAAAACTTGCCGTGCAGCTTGCCTATGCGGCCTTCTTTTTCCATATCACGCAGTACATCCACAGGTAAAACCCGGTCTGCGTCCGTGTTGGCATAAATGGGGTCATAACCGCCGTGAGCCGTCTCATACGTAGCATCCGTCAAATCCGTCACGCCATCGATACAATATTCGCCATATTTCGATGCGGAAGAAGACTCTATCCTATCCGGATTGCCTTTTGGCACAATGCCGCCGGATGTCACCAGAGCTACGGTCATTTTGCTCATGTCTTTAAGGGCCGGTAAGGCCTCAACACGGTCAAAATCAGGCATTGGAAACTCCGTAACAAAATCCTCGCCTTTCATTTTGGCCAGCAACATATCCACAGCGCGCTTGCTGCCTCTCTCCGCCTCAAAGAAGTTAACCCGCATATAACCCGGCATATAGCCTTCTTCAATAGACGCGCCTATTTTCTCGCCGCGGGCCAGTTTCAAGGCCAACTTTGCCATTTTAGGCACGGCGTCACGCATACCCACGGCACTTTCCCGCGTAGCCACAATATGGAATTTATCCCGGAACATCTCCGCGCCGGGGTTTTCCACATACATACCCGTCAGCACGGGTATGCCAAGCTCCTCCTTAACAGCGGCGCAAATGGTACCGCAGGCCACGCCGTAACGCCCGGCGTTAAAAGCAGGCCCGGCAATGAACATGTCAGGCTTAACACCCCGCACCATCTCCAAAATAGCCGCTTTGGCCTCCTCAATATTTTCACCGAAATAAGAATCGCCACAAACCACGGTGTGTGTAATGACCGCGGCATCCCCAAAAGCCGCCGCAAAAGCCGTGCCCGGCCCAACGGCCCCTTCCCGCAGCTCCGGCCGCACATCGGCTTTCTCTTCGCCGCCAATGCCACCGTAAAACTGGTTAATATAATGCACAATTTTCAACAAATTATCGCTCCTTTCTATTATTTGTTATGTTGCAAACTTTGTTAGAATTCTATAACGCGCATTCCAACTTCCATAATCAGCGCCATCACGATGCAAAAAGCTAAAGCTGCCCAAAGGCCCCAGGTGTAAACCTTCGGTTTGGCATCATCAGATATCTCGACATCTGTGATTGTGCAATGTTTTTTAAGGTGCCTCATGCACAGCACCAAAACCGGCAGCATCACCAGCGAAGCAACGCCCATGACCAACAAAAATAATGCCGGTCTTTCGGTCAAATCTCCATACCATCGCTGGTACGACTCTATATGCGACAAAATTACAAACATACCATTGTTTATAAAATGAGCCAGCATAGGTGCTAATATAGAGCCTGTGTAATATACCAAATAGGCAAGTAATACGCCGAGAACAGTCGCATATATGGCTTGGCGAAAGTTCATATGCATTAAACCGAACATCACGCCGGTTATTATGGCAGTTTTTAATATTGGCACACCTTTGGCTCGATATTCCGTGTACATAACACCCCTAAACCAAAATTCTTCGCCTATGGACGGAAGTACGCCAAAGACAATAATCCCCAGCAATATGGGCGAACCCGTAACATCTATGCTTGTAGTAAAAGGCATAAATACGAAGGATGACACGAAGGAAACGATATGCATTACGGGCATTACAGCGAAGGAGAGTACCGCAACAATCAACGCATTTTTCAGCGACAAGCCTCTTGACGGCAACATCGCCCTTGAGTCCCATTTTGTAATTCTCTTGTACAGCGAAGCGGGTACAAAAAAGGCTACAATTGTCACCAGGCCAGAAGCAATCATCGGGTCAATTTGATAAGCCCTATTGTATACACCAAATATCAGTAACAGGAAGGAGGATGGCAATATCCATATTATCAAAAAGAAAATTGCCTTATTTGCCCTTGCAGGTGATTGCATAAAATCCCCCTATACTTCGTCATTGTCCATATTTTTGCGGACCAACCACTCCCGCCCGGTGACGATTTTATTTATTCCGTATTTATATTGCAAACCCAGCAGCAACCCCTCCAGTGCCTCGTTTTTGGCAATATCACCGGTCTTAAACATATCAAGTTGCTCCACCGGCTCCGTAGAAAAGCCACTAAGACTGATGCCCACAAGGCGTATAGGCTTCCGCTCCACCTTACCCAATAGGTCACTTGCCACTGCAAAAATCTCCGCCGTGGTACTGATGTGGTCGCCGCTTTTGCTGCGTGTTATCTGCACCATATTAGCAAAAGTCACCTTCAGCGTCACCGTTTTGCAATACAGGCCCTTCATGCGTATCTTAAAACTTAACTTCTTGGCAATAAGCCGCAGGGCATCACGCAAATATTCAAAATCCGTAATGTCGCGTTGAAAAGTATGCTCATTACCAATAGACTTCGCCGGCTCCGCCACAGTTATGGCCCTATTATCAACACCCTGTGCCAGCCGTACAATGCTATCGCCATGGCTGCCCATTAGCTCCCGCACACGTTTTTGATTATTCAAAATATCCCGCACGGTGGTTATGCCATTTTTATCCAGCACCGCCGCCGTCTGGGCACCAATGCCGTAAATAGCCCGCACATTGCGGTCAATAATCAGCTTTGTCAAGGCCTCCACGTCCGGAATTTGAAAAAATCCGTCGGGTTTATCCTCTTCGCTGGCTATTTTGGCACTCATCATAGAATATCCAATACCCACGGAGCATGTAAGCCCCACTTGGGCCAGGGTTCGGGCCTTTATATCCTGCCCGATAGCCACCGCACCGCCAAAAAGATGGGCAGAACGGGTAACGTCCAGATACCCCTCGTCAATGGACATACATTCCAGCAAATCCGTATATGTTGCCCAAATTTCCTTAATATCTCGGGACACAGCAGAATATTTGCCATGACTTGGGTGCATATAAACACCATGCGGACAGCGGCGATAAGCCTCTTTTATGCTCATAGCACTGCGCACGCCGTATTTGCGGGCTTCGTAACTGCATGTGGCCACCACGCCCCGCTCGCGGGGCAAGGCTCCAATAATCAGCGGCTTGCCCGCCAGTGCCGGATTATCCCGCACTTCAACAGCGGCAAAAAAGGCATCCATATCCACATGTATGATACTGCGCGCACTCATTATCTCGCGGACATTTTATTAAAGCCCAGCTCGTTAGTAGCACCGATAATAGCCTGAATCTCCACGGTAATACTACCGTCGGCATTGGTGTTGTTTTCAAAACCACCGGCGATAACGTCCACATATTCCAAACTACCAATAACTTTGTCCATTTTTGGCAAAGTTATAACTTCATTGGCGTTGCCACCTGTAACCACCGCATTTGCCGCCGCATCCACGTCAGCCAACGACTGGCTGGTGCCGTCACGTCCGGCATATTCATCAGTAATAATTACCGTCGGCACGCCCAAGGCCTCAATTTTCTTGCAGTTCATAATAAGGTCGGTGTCGGGGTTGCCAAAACCTTCCTGGGAAATTATAACACCATCCAAATCCAGCATGGCCACCAACTTAGCCGTCCAATCGCTGGAACGTTCTTTGTCCGCCAGATACACATTCTCGTTGGTAATAATCATTCCGGCAAAATTCAAATCCACACCGTGACGGGCAAACAGATCTTCCACCACAGGGCTGTTTTGGTGATGATACGTTGTGTTTTTGTCACAAGCAGACACACAGTTGCCGCTAATAATCGCCCCATCAAAAACCTCTGTGGGACAAATCATCGTGGTCAGGCTTTGTTTCATGTCCACACCATATACATATGTGTCGTGTAGCAAACCCTGGCTTTGCAGCATCTGCACATAGCCCACCCGCGGCAAACCGGGATATTTCTCAATGCCCTTTGCCATGGGCGCAAATTCATAAACAATCTCTTCATCGGGCTTTACATCTTTTGCCAAATCTCCCAGATATACCGCAGACTTCAAGCCCGCCATGCGCAGGGCGTGTTCGTAATCATGAGCCGCCAAACCTTCCACCGGCGCAAAATTTAACACCAAATTAACAGTTTGCGAAAATGGTGTGTACTCTGCACCGGGGCCGCTCATGTCAATGATGCCTTCCTGAAAGCCCACAATCTTGCCGCATGTAACCACGGCCATGCCTTTAAGCACATGGGTGCGGCCGCTGCCCACGGTAGCCACCTTGGACACAACCCCCGGGAACATACCGCCGGGCCCCTCCACCTTAGTGCGGGGCTCAATAACATCCTTCACCGGCGTAATACGGGTAGATTCACCCGGCTTGGCCACGTCAAAACACACAGAAGCAATCCTCTCGTCTTCCAAGATCAGGGCTTCAAGTTCTTTCACATTAACTTTCAGTGTAGAGCCCGTCACCGCAGATTGCTCCCCAAGTACAATATCAGTTATCCTAATATTGCCAATGGTTAGTTTCAAATGCTTTCCCTCCTTAATAATTGGCATTTAGCATTACAGAGAAGCCGGATACTGTCATTGCGGTTTCTCTGTAATGCTAGTTATCTCTTGCGAATCATCTCGCAGTCTATCGCCATAAAGCCCTCGGCGATGTGGTCTTGCATTTCTTGTATATTAATTGGTATTACCCTGGCATACACGGCAACTGCCGCCTCGATAATTCTAACAGAATCAAAATCCATTCGCCCTGCCCACTCGGATACCACCACAGACTTATACGGCGTGTCCTGTGGCGGTATGGACGCCGCCAGCGGGTGGGTCATCAACCCATGCCCCAAATGCACATAATCCCGCACGACCCTCAGCACTTCTGCCGCCGTTGCGTCTATAAATTCCACCGCATACTCGGCCTGATACCGCTGGGCCGCCGTAGGATTGTTGGTAATTAATTTATCCAAGACATCACCCTTTTGGTAGAATTAAAAAAGACAAAGCAAAGGAAGCAGCCTTCGCTCTGTCATATAACCTGAGAGTTTCTCTTCGCAAGTGAGGTCAACACATACATGTCTCAATACCCAGCAAAGATTGCCCCTTCGGTGCTGCGCAAAAACCCACACAGCTCTCCAGAGTTTCGTCATGTCACGGTTTGTTTACCTGAGATTTTCGCGATATTTCGGCCAAAACATCACTTATTC
>Ga0123355_10016932_pt1 | contig 11501 bp, 6 predicted proteins | sample TergutEmb28metaG_3_FD_89872 | JGI IMG/M metagenome (GOLD analysis project Ga0123355, IMG submission 89872) | Embiratermes neotenicus P1 segment gut microbial communities from Petit-Saut dam, French Guiana - Emb289 P1 | ecosystem: Host-associated > Arthropoda: Insects > Digestive system > Gut ...
ATAGCGACTGACTACGGGCTGGACGGTCCGGGATCGAATCCCGGTGGAGACGAGATTTTCCGCCCGTCCAGACCGGCCCTGGGGCCCACCCAGCCTCCTGTAAAATGGGTACCGGGTCTTTTCCGGGGTAGAGTGCAGACGGGGCATGCTGCTGACCACTCACCCCCTTCGGAAGAGTAGAGCTATGCCTCTACCCACCCTCTGGGCCACACCGGACCTGTAACGGGATCACTTTACCTTTTTTTTTACTGTATGAGAGATAGGATGTTTATTAATCTCATCGTAATTAACATCACCAACATAAGTGTAGGGTTCTATTCCTTTTACCATGGTGTAACAACCCTGAGTGGGCCAGGGTTTCCTCATTATCGAGGCTTGACGATCATTCTCAGACACAACATATTCGGTAGGACTCCACTGGACGAGTGATCAGCCCTGTAGAGACTTCTACCTCACAACACACAACACTCACAAGAGACATCCATGCCCCCGGCAGGATTCGAACTCGCAACCCAGCAAGCGAGTGGCCTTAGACCGTCGCCTTACAGTACGGTTCTAGTAAAGACCTGTAATAGAAACACGCCACACTGCCATATCTGATGTATTCGGCTGTTAACCGCCATATTTGTGTCAGGTTCATCAAGCTCAGCTTTCTCTGGATTCGTTGCCATTAATTGGGTACCGGGGTTCTTTCCTGCGGGTAAATCGGCCGAGGCGTGAAGCTAACCACTCACATCCTTCTAGTCCAGAGGTTAGGAATGTGTAGAACCGTACCTCTACTACTCACATATGCTTGCAAGGCGTGAACAGGGAAAAATGTACCTTTTTTTAGTATTAGGGTGTGGAGACGTTAATGGTCGTTAAGAGAAATATGTAACCCTTGCACACCCTACTTTTAATTTAAAATTAAAGACCGAAATTAATTCATGCCACATTTGCATAGTTCAGCGTGCTGTATAGACTGCTGAAGACTCCTGATGATTGCAGCTTTCCTATGGAGATGCATCTGGTTCACTACAAGAAGAATTATGGCAGCCAAGAAGTGGCTCTCAATCACGAAGACGGGCTGGCTGTGGTCTCCTTCCTCTTCCAGGTACACTTCTGACACGGTAGCTGTTTGCGGGAATCAAACATTACGACACTTCTGCGTGATTTGACATTTCCGCAGCGGCGTAAATGAGGTCTTTGCTCTTCTGGGATGTTACAAAGCGTAGATTGGTAGTTTTTGATGAGGTTATCCCGAAACGTCCGTAACTAACTGGCAGTCTAAGCTGCATAACATCCCAGAAGAACGGAGGTCTCATTCTTCTTCCTGCATTCTTATGCAAGTAAGATATTATTGCACATTATACAAATTAAGTGACGAATTATAGCGAAACCATGTACACGGTTCAGCGTCCTGCCATCGACAGTATTTCCGCAGTAATGTCGATATTTCTTGCATAATAATCGCAAGAAATTCGGACGTGGGCACTACACTGTAACTCTTCCCGTGATTTTTCTTAAATCTTATGTAAAATTAGTCCATATATTTGAAAAATATTTAGCTTTTATTAAGGATGTGAACTAACTTGATTTGGACTAAACGAAATACGGTAACAGCAAGGTGGTCACCTGAGATCACCTTCCGCAGCACTGCTGTCTCTTTACACCAGCCATTCTTAACCTGGGATCCGTGACCTTGGACGGAAAAAAACTACATCTTTATTTTCACAAACCTCTAACTGAAATTTATCTGTTCATTCAATAACGAACGTAGACAACAAAGTAACTTATGGCTTACGGAATCAAAAAAATGTTTAACTGCATTGTATCTCACTACCTCTAATTTATGCACTTAAATACATATTTTTGAGAAGGAGTTCTTAGGTTTTACCCCAATCTAAAAAGGGTCCATGTCAGAAGAGAGGTTAAGACCACCTGCTCTACACATTACAGCTGAGCGGACGCCCAAATCCGGCCCTAAACGCCATCATTCCCTTCCTGGACGCTGTGATTGGTGCTGAGTTGGAAGTGACCCTGCCACGCCCCTTCCCCCTCGAAATGCTGGAAATCACCTTTTCATCGCAATACGCCACGTACCTGGGATCCCTCACGACCCCACCGTGCAGCGAGGTGGTGACTTGGATCGTGTCATCACGACCACTCGCCCTGTCTCATGAACAGGTGAGATGAAAGAGGTACAGCAGAAATTCTTGTATTTCTCCAGCCAAGTGTTTGGACGGAGTCACACACCGGACGAATCCACTTGGTGAGCGACGCGCAGAGAAATGAGACTTTGGTTTGCTGCCTGTCGTTGTGCAGAAGAAATGGCTTCGTTCAGGCAACCCTATCCCCGCAGTTTCAGGTGCAAGACTACAAAAGTACGGCCTGTCAGTGCCGATCGCAATCTTAGGGCACGGCACAAGGAAATTTTTGCAGTCTCTCTGTTTGGAGGAGATATTAGAGGGGTGGTAAGGTAAAAGGTAAAGGTGAATTTCACCCTATGAAAGGCCATGAAGGCCCAGAAGGAGAGTACAGGTATATCTCTACTCTTTCTTTAACTTCGGCGCTAATTGAGGGTGGGTGGTCAACACCACGTCCCAGCCGCTTTACCCCGGGACGGAGACGAGGTACTCATTGCACAGGAGGCTGGTTGAATCCAGAGTCAATCTGGACGGAAGCGAAAATCTCACCCCCACCGGGTTTCGATCGTCAGACCGTCCAGCCCGTAACGAGTCGCTATACAAACTGCACTATCCCGTCGCGGTATTAGAGGGCTTGCTGGTTAGATTCTTACAAGCAGTTATAGAGCGTGGGTGGTTCTGGGCTGCCTGCAATTAACCGAACACAAACATCTTTCTTCGCTGAGTATTCCTTCTATACTATGAAAGTTTGGAAACTTGGGAGGAACCAAATATATTGTTTTTATGCATATGAACTTAGAGTTGTGTGCAAAGCTCGTAACTATGTTGTATCTTACATAGCCTATCCAGTACAAACTACTTTCCAGCACCGACAAAATTCTTCATATCCCATGGTGGTGCCTATGGAAGGGCATGTTAGACAGAATGCAGCATCTCTGGCTTTGCTGTTGGGTGGGACACATACACTCATGGCTGTAAGATCGAACTGGTTACGGAACACTGACGTGCGAAATATTAGACCGTCTCCAAAGGGAAGGAGCTTAGTGACATGCACATCTGCTGGCCAGCAACTGTGTGTCTGCTCCAGAGATTTTAAATTGCTATATAATAGGCTGTAATGCCGTACATTCTGGTACTGCGTAACTCAATCGGCGGAACTGAAGTATCTTACAGGCGAGATACGAGATTATTAACCTTTTAAAGCCTAGCGGTTTCTTTACGTAACATCAGGTTTAACATTCAAAAATTCTACATGGTGCTCGCTTTGCATTGAGTATTTTGTACGGATCTCAGAACAAATAGCGACTTTTGCTTTATACATCATTAACTGATTGGTTTTTATAACCGTGGTGGAAAGTGTTTACAGCGCGGTACGAACTGATTCCTTATATAAAGTACATTAATTTTCGTCTTTAAAAGGTTAAAATAACGTGCCTCAGAGTAAAATAATAACAGATAACAAACTAAGTATGTTCATACACTCGAACTAGAAATACCATTATTCACAAAGTTTAATCCCATAGTTTTCGAAACCAGGGATCAGGTATTCCTAGTCAGAGGATCGGTAATGATATGGTGATAAGAAGAAAGGAGATATAATGGTTACATTCTGTCTGAGAAAGTAGAAACAGAGGCGTAAATCTGAAAAGGGATGGAGTTAGACAGTCCAGTAAATCAGTCAATGAAATATTGTGTAGATTTTGAAAAACACAGTAAGGAATGTAACCCGAAAGGAAACATTTTACTGACATTGTACGCTGGCTTGAAGATAAAATGTGAGGAGACACTCACAAAAATGAGTACATGGGAAGGGATGAAAGGAACCATGTAATGCAGCATGGCGGCTTGAAAATGCTTGGCGGAAAGATTTGTCCTAAATGTAATAAATCGCGAGAATGGAGCCACATCTTGAGGTGTGAAGGAAAAATATACGAAAGGAAAAGGTATTAGATAAGAGACTTAGGAATGCTGATGCCTTTGCAGTTACTGGGAGGATAGCAGGATGCCAGGATTCGATCCTCGGACCGATGAGGAATGCAAAATAATGAAGAAGATTTTACTTTGTTGTTGCTTCATATATCAGGAAACGCTCCATTTCCAACCAGAGACTTGTTTTATTCCCCCCATCCTTCACAATGGAGGAATTCTGCTTTGATGGTTTGATCTTGGTTTCAGCTGACCAAGTTCAGATACCTGAGTTCAGCAGATGATGAGATGGAGAACAACTTCAGACCCGTACAGCCCACCAATGGGCGACATGTGTTTTACGTGAGCTGAGACCACAGGAGAGTTCTATATCTTATTTATACACAACTGAGTCACTCAGTTCTTACGTAGTTGGAATATTTGTGGAAGCCGAGTGAGACTGAATCCCTTGGTACTGCGGCCCAAATAGGCTTAACTAGATGGATGACTGATACGTTTCCGGTATTGATAGGTTGATAACTGGCAAGGAAGAACAAAAATACTTCGAAACAGACCCGCGTCAGCATGGGCACGAGCGGTGACAATCTAACGACTGAGGACTTGAGCTTTGACACGGCCTGGTGTCCAAAGATATTATTCTCTTAAGAGAGATGTCTTACCAACCCAAAACATATAATGGTATTTACTTAATATCGTAAGATATTCTCTCACGAGAAACATCGCATGATTCCAAAACATGTCACATTTATTTACATGATATCGTAAGCCCATATATAAGATGATGAATTTATTTCACAAATTGGTAAACACTTGTACAATGAGATTTAATTTTGAATATTTGATTTAATGATTGATGTAGCCCTTTGACCGAAACAGTCGCTGAAATACAATGAAATATTTATATTTATTCTGTTCCTATTACGATATTTTATTTTGCATTTTAATGTTTAACTATCGACGCGCAAAAATTCAAACCCAAGGACTTTTCGTGTTCGTTATTATTCCATAGTCAGGTCAGTAGAATGCGTTCAACATTCACATTATATCAACCCAGCATGTACTCTCACGTGATCTTCATGTTTGTTATACATCTTCAAATTGTTTACTGTTGTAAGTAAAATTTGTATAGTTTTGCACAACCAAGGCTGCCTGATAATTTGAAAACTCAACTTGTCTATGTATTATGATTATGTCTGTAAAGTTATAAATTATAAAAACATATACCATTTGTTAATGTTATTTTCTCTACTGTAAAAATATCACCTGAAAGTTTTGCACCTTTTTATGACTTCTTTCCATTGTCAGCGTGTCCCAAAAGACATCCAAACCCTTGCAACGAAAGTAATGTGTTTTCTGGCGTTTTGAGATAGATAGGTAAAGGTAAAGCAGTCCCATTACAGGCCTGGAATGGTCCAGAGGATTCCAGGAAGTTAAGGTTCCCAGATTTCATGACAACGGCACAGGATAGTGGTAAGCCTTACACACCGGCCGCCTTTACCCCCAGGAAATGCTCCTGGTACTCATTTCTGTTAGAGGCTGAGTCGACCCCAGGGCCATAGGGCGATAGGAAGGACTTTATGTCAGCTGGGATCGAACCAGCTACCTTCCGATCTGTAGCACAGCACCTTAACCACTGTGCCACCGCGGTCACCGTTTTGAGACAGATTCAATCGCTTATTGACAACGTATCAAGTGTCTTCTTTGTGTACAAGGCATGACTCATTCTTGATATGCACCTGGAGGAGACGGCCTGCAGGTGTGGAAGGTAGCTGAAAATAGATTGAATGAGCAATTTCGGTACAGCTCACAAGGGGACGTCCTTCAGCGTGGAGGTAGTAATAACTTGCACAAAAAATTGTTAGAAAATGTCACACAGTGCTTCAGACCTAGACGGATCCTAGGGAAAGATGTAGGTAATATATAATGGACACGTAATTTGGATCTTGGAAAGAAAAGAATGTCCTATTGACCCCAACTGGCTTTGTCTTCTCCATGCCCGTTTCTTTCCACGCCACTCTGCGAATATAACCTGGCTGCGTCTGCATTTTCTATCCAATGCTCCTCGATTTCCGAAAGAGCATTGCTTTTTGAAAGGTTCCTAGACTTCGCCCCTTGTCCGAGTGGCAAGAGCATCTGTGGATGATGATGAGTGTGGAGCATTGACAGAACGATACTGAGAGAAGAAAACCGAAGTGTTCAGAGAAAAACCTGTTCCAGTGCCACTTTGTCCGCCACAAATCTCAATGGACCTGAGCTAGGATTTAACCCGGGCCTCCGCGGTGAGAGGCCGGCAGCTAATGCTCCACACACACACACACACACACACACACACACACACACACACACACACCATCATTTACATATTGTTTGTAACGGAAATACAAACTGGCGAAGGCTGAGAACCCTGCAAAAAAATGCTCTTTCAGAAATCGGGGAGCATTTTTTAGAAAAGTGCCCCGATCACTTGAAGCCTGATGATGAGATCAGTATGATCCTCATAACATTGGTATGCACCTCGAATTACATGATGTAATCTAAGAATAAGAAATCCCGAAGTGAAGAGACGACTTGGAAGATCTAGGCATAGATGGGAGGTTTTTGCGAAATGCTGTAGCTAAGGAACAAGGTATAAGATATCAGAGTCTAAAAGACAGTCGGCTTTACCTTCATCCTGACCCCCGTGAGAACCCCAACTCTCAAGTTATGCCATACTTTAGTGCCTTTCATAGAGCTGCGTTACCGTGTGTGTAAAGCCTTGAGCACGACCACAATTGATCAGAGATCCGGTCAGTCCCCTTTATTTTATATGCCGTGCTTCCATCCATCGATACGTCAGAACGGAGAGCTGGCCATTAATTCCGATGATAGGCCTACACAAAAGTTCAACTTAGAACAGGCCATGAACGCCCAGAGGGGAATAAAGTTATAGCTGTACTATTTCTTTAACCCCGGCGCAAAGTTATCATTTCTCATTGTTGATTGTTAGATATGTTAATTGCTTTACTAAAATTGTCTTAAATGTTTTTGAGTGAAAAGAAGTGTGCTTTTGAATTATATACTAAATAGTTCTACAATTTTGTTTTTCGAATATAATCGCCGCTGACAGAGGAATATTGTAACTTGTTTATACGTCAATGGCCGGAGTAGTTTTTCGGTATAGCGACTAGGCCACGGGTTGGAGGTCCGGGGTTTGAATCCCTGTAGGGACAAGAGATTTTTCAATTCTCGTGAAACGTCCAGAACCAGCTCTTGTGTATGATCCGTTATTGAACCTCTGTGGACTCAACTATTCATCACTAGGATCCTCGCTCGTCTGCGATGTTAAGCAGCACAGAGTCGTAGTTACAGACGTTTCGGGACAACCTACAGGTCCAATTTTGTAGGATCGAGCAGTCCAAAATTACAACGTACCCTACAGATGGCAGGGCAGTCGGATGAGCCATTGTGTTTCGAGTTGCTCATCCGTGGCGATCCGTGGCACTTTTCGGTTCTAATCCGTGCTTATTCGGTGCGGTAAAGAGACACACAGATTAATAAGGAATGTCGATATGTATCTATGTTGTTTCGTTTTTGTCTCATTGTGTTCCAGTTGTATTAAGTTGTTTTTAAAATATCTAAGAGAAGCGCACTTAGGCCACTAATCTTGCGACCTGACACAGAACGCTCGCTTTTTAATACAGAATTTCTCGCAACTGTTTATCGTGTTTTGAAAATAGTCGATAATCGTTAGAAAGCTGAAGCGGGTTGCTGTTCTTGGTGTGGGAGGTTTGTTTAGGTTCGCGGCTAAAATATTTGTTCTTATCAGATGGTACTGATAATTTACACTTGTTCATAGTGTCATACTACGTTTTGATTGAGGGTTAGTATCTAACATTGTTTAAGACTACGAATCGGTTGTGGGTAATATTTTCTAAGACTTGTAATTATTTTTTTGCATACATTGTGAAACCAGCTAAGCGTCGTTGGATGACAGATTCACTGTTTGGGAGGTTAACGTACCCTTTATTACATTTCAGGTACGTTCGTATTATAATGTTTAACCAAAGTACGTTAGGGACTTCTCCCTCTTTTGGGACAACAACTACTCCGTCATCAGCAAACCCGATGAAGGATTTTGAGGTTACCTCGCCGCCAGACGATTCTGTTTCATCATTAGCTTTCAGTCCAGCAACGATTCCACAAAATTTTCTTATTGCTGGAAGCTGGGACAACAATGTAAGTGAAAGCGCCGTTGTTGGTGCGTAAAATTCTTGAAAGTAAATTATGCACTGATAACTCTTCCTCCAGAATTTATTGGCTGCATATGTACAACCTACATTTTCGGGAGTCGTGAAGGTATGATGTTTTTAATACACGCAAAATCAAATATGGGTAATATAATAGTTAACATTTTGCTTGTAGCAGATAACTACGATTTTATTGTTCTGTTCTACTTGAACCATCCAACTTGTCACTGAATTTCGGATTTATTTACATTTACTAGTGTAAACGAAACGTAGCGGAACGTAGGTAGGTAAATGCTTGCTGCATTGTAAGGTTACATCTGTTGTAAAATGAAGTTTTTTTAGGCAGTGTAGAGTGTCATTTCTGAACTTGGTAGGTGCACACATTTTAGACAACAGTAACAATCTTCACCAGTTACATAGCATTTTACTACAAAATTAATGTTATTAGGTTCATTCAACATAATGTGTTTTTTTTTTTACCATAGTCTTGATTGCTTGCAGAGGTTAGATCAAGAATTGTCTCTTTCAGGATAGTATGTAGGACAGAATTGTGTCTACAGCCACATTTTTTTATATGATGTCTGGTGTTATTACATTTAGTTTTAAGTAATATTTTGACATGAATTTGAAAAATTATATGGAGCCTTGGACATATAAAAGAATAATTAGGCACAATATGTTTATTACGTGCATGTATAGGAAACCTAAATTGGAAATGAAATTGGTAGTGACATACTGTTTATGTATTATACATGGAAGCTGCTGATGGTGAATTTATAACTGATTATGTAGTGTGCCTTTCTTTAGTACTCTATTTTATAAGTGATTTAATTAAGAACAGTATATAGAATTGTATGTGTTGAAGGATTAGATACAATAACTTACATACGTGTCATATGTTATCTCATAATGCATTGTTTCAGGTTCGATGTTGGGAAGTAGAGCAGACTGGCAAAACTATTCCCAAATCCATGCAGACAATGCAGGGTCCTGTTCTGGATGTTTGCTGGAGTGATGTAAGTGACTGCTTGGTTAAGATTCAAGTATTCTAGGATGTTAATGCTATATCAGCAGTACTTAGTTCTATTTGACATAGTGTCGCTTTTTATAAGACTTTAATTTTTATCAGCAACTCTGTGAGAACCTGAAATCTGACAGTTTGGCTTTATAGAACAAAATATTTTGGAAGACACTATTGCAGTTTATGTTACATTTTCTTAGTTGATTTTGTGTCAGTTATACACTTCTTCCATTATGCTTATAGTTGCTGCAGTTTTCCAACATAGAGTGCAATGTTAGCATGGCTATTGAGTCATTGTATAATAAGGTTGTGAGGTTAGTTTGGGTTTAAGGATGGAATGCTTATGTGGTCTGAATGAATTCATTTCATTTTATGGTACGACTGTGAGACATTTATATGAAATTAACTTTTAGTTGATAAGTTTAAGTGCCAAATGTATCTCGGGTTTTTCTTGCGTAGGGTATACATTTAATAAGATATTACAAATGACATTTTTGGGTAATTTCTTCCTCCTCTCAAAGATGCTGTGTGTGTTGAGTTGGTTTGAAAATCCTCAAGCCATGGATTGAGGTTGGCGAAGGCTCTGCTGGATATAACATGAAATGTGTTCTGAGTATTAACTCCATAGGAAGTGCTGCCTTGTCTATCTTATAGAATGTTGTGGCATTTTTTTCCCTATCACCCTAGATATGGGTCTCCACATATGTAATTCCTGCAGAGATTGTGTCTGAGTGTTTCATCACCTGGGAATTGGACTTCTGTTATAGAGTGGGTCATATGACCAACCTACCATTTGAAGGGACCTGACATCTGGAGAACATGCCCACTTGGGGTTACAGGTTCCACACAGTTTTAATGTGTGACCACTGAAGAAATGTGTATCACATAATATGAAGTGAAGGTGGTTTTTGAAGTGAAGTTTGTTAAAGTGGAACACTACCATAGTACACAGGGAATCAGCTGTCATGTTCCTTTACTGAAATTCTTGTTTTTACTATCATAAATGTTTGTATCAGTCAGTTTAGTTACCTTGACAAGTGGATTCAAACTGACAAATACACAGCACCATTGATAATAAATCATACTCACATCACATTTGATATTGCATAATCTCTAATAGTGTCATTAAATAAATGGGTTTGGGAAATACTGGGTAGTATTGCATCTTTGGTTGTGTATTTGTACAAAGGATTGTAGTTTCTATTTGTTTTATTTAACAATTCTATCTCATTGGTATAAAATGTTAAGATGATTGTGAATAATGAATTGGAAAGGATGTGAATACAAACACTTTGGATCTAATGGAGGTACATACTTACTTACTAAATTACTTTCGTATTTACTGTCTCACTCACTTCTTGACTCTGCTGCCCTCTGAGAGACTTGACCTTCTTAATTACAGACACCCTTTCTTCCCTATCGACCTCCTTCTCTCGCCATTTCTTAAACTTCTTTTCCTGTAGATCCTTCTCTACATCTTCCGGCCATCTCAATCTAGGTCTTCCCCTTCTTCTACTTCCCACCAGTTTACTCTCAAGTGCTTTTATAACTTCCCTTCCCTAATCCATACCACATGGCCAATCCATTCCAGTCTCTTCTTTTTAGTATCTACTACTGTGCCTAGATCCTTATATAGTTCCCTCAATTCCTGATTAGTTCATACTCTCCATATCCCTTGCTTTACCACTGGTCCATATATCGTTCTTAATATTTTCCTGTCTTGTCATATCCATCTCAGCCATAGCCCGTGTTTCACTCCCAAACACTACAACTGGTTTCACCATCATTTTATATATCTTAATTTTAACTGCTTTACTTATGGCTTTAGCCCTAAATATTTGTCTTAGACTATAAAAACATCTATTAAATACAGCAATTCTTGATTTTATTTCATCAATTATTAAATTTTTTGAAATTATCAAGGCACCTAAATATCTAAAATGTTGAACCCTTGCAAATATGTGTCCATTCATTATCATATCTTGCTCTAAATTTGTTATATTTCTGTTTATATTCAAATATTTCATTTTGCTTTCATTTATCACCAGTCTATTACTGCAGCTCGTTTAATATCTGTATAGACATTTTAGGAACAAAAAGAAGGCATATCTGAAAGCTAAAATTGAGGAACTTGAAACCAACAGTAAGGTCAACAATGTCAGGGACTTGTATAGGGGCATTAATGACTTCAAGAAGGGATAC
>Ga0123355_10016934_pt1 | contig 11500 bp, 10 predicted proteins | sample TergutEmb28metaG_3_FD_89872 | JGI IMG/M metagenome (GOLD analysis project Ga0123355, IMG submission 89872) | Embiratermes neotenicus P1 segment gut microbial communities from Petit-Saut dam, French Guiana - Emb289 P1 | ecosystem: Host-associated > Arthropoda: Insects > Digestive system > Gut ...
ACCACATTAATCAACTCAAAGGTCTGCTTCCAACAGACGGAATTTTGGTCGCCCGAAGTGCATTTTAACGATATGCACCTATATAACAGCGTCGTAGACTTTGCCAACAGCAACTTTGAGGAATCGGCAGACTTATTGGATATGCTTTGTGTAAAGGCTGATGATACAAGCCACATCCGTTTTATAATGGTAGATTTCGACTTTGACGAGTTCCGGCTATGGCATGCGGATATCGCTTGTTTGAGGTTCTTGGAATGTACGTTTAACTGCCGCCGATTTGATTTTGACTGCACAATAAAAACCCTTATTATGCAAAAGTGTACCAACCGTGGGATGATGTCACTTGGTAGCATAAAAGGGCTTCGTGGTTTTAACATGATTGATTTTATTAACAACGGAACTTTGTCTGTTGGGAAGAGTCCTCAGATTTTTATAGATGCTGTGAAATCCGATGATGATATCGTATGGGTTAAGGGGCATGAATTCCGTGCGCCAAGTCAGACAGAAAAGAATGAACAGATACATGATATCGGCAATATTTATATGGATGAACAGAAAAGCAATCCAGAGCGTATTTGCTTTGGGACTTTTGCGAGTAAAATGATGAGTTTCATGCAGGTTCCGTATAACAAGCAGGGGGCATTGGCAGAATTGTTGTTTGAATTCATCACGCGCTTACCAAACTTGAAAAATAGACTGGGTACTGAAATAGTTATAACTGACAAGGAAGCGACAAAACTATTTAAGTTTAGTAAAGATGTTGGGGATGAAATCAAGGATCGTGCCTCGCAAGCCGATATCCCGCCATTGGCGTATGCTCACTTTGCAAATGCAGTTGTGACAAAGGTTAGGGCGATGATGCTTGATGATTTGCTGGCCGAAGTTAAGACTCTAGTCAAAAACGATAGCAGTTCCAGCGTAAGCAACGCTTTGCTAAAGAAAGCCGAACCCGATACTGGCGCAGAATTTTTGGCCGACGTTTTTCTTTACGCTATACAGCGAACAAATAAAAAGTATGAATAGCTACCCAAAGCATTCCTGCGTTTTAATACTTACTTGTTTTTAATGACATCAATGATGTTCATGATGGCACGAATTTCTTTGTCGCTCAGTCCATCGTATGATATATCAGGCTTTTCAAGGCCAAGCAGATAATCTGTGCTAACGCTGAAAAATGCCGCAAGTTTAATTAGAATGTCATAACTTGGAGACCGTTGTTCCAATTCATAAGCTGAAACCATGGCCTTTGAAATGCCGAGCCGCTTTGCCAACTCAACTTGTGATAAATGTTTTTCTATTCGTAATGCTCGAACACGTACACCTAATCCCACCATATGTTGACACCTCCCGCTAAATGATGAACTATTTGCGTCAACTCTTGGCAGATGGTGTCTTTGTATGGTAGAATTATAATGTATAAGGTTCTGGGATCGCTTAATTATAAAGAAACACACGCCGTTTAGTTGAACATCATCTTTTTCATAAAACAGGAGTCCAAAAACTTATCATTGGAGGTGTATGTAGGTGGCGAATATAAAAGACAGGTATGAAAAAATAATTGATCAAATTGCGCCAAAAACAGCATCTAATGCTGTAACTATAAGTGAAGCGAAAGAAATGCTTCAAAAGAAATGCAATTTTATTCCAATCGGATATCCAATAGGGTTTGATGTTTCTACTGGTGAATACGTGATTGAACGCATTGGTGGGGACAATGTGCAAATTACATTGGAAGCATTTTTACTTTGGAGTTCGACATTCGCCGATGCTTTTGAATTAGACACATCCAAAGATGTTATCATGCTTTCACTTATCGAGAACGAAATAATTATCCCATATTTAAGCCATGATGATCTTTACCACAAGATTAAGCTGCTAAACATAACGAGAAATGGTATTGGTTGGCAGCAAGACGGAAAGATATGTATCGTGAACGAAAAGGAATATTTTTTAAGCAATTCGCTGCAATATTCAATATGGCAAAAAGCCAACGGGCGGCTTAAAGTTGAATCTGTCTTTAATAGTAAATTTGCAGACGTATCAAAAAAGGACAATTCGTTTAAAAGGCGATTTACCAGTTCAATTATATTTTTAGTGAAACTTGGAGTAGTTCGATTACGTTAAGGGTAGAGGGGAACGATCATGGCATCACAAACTTTTTTAAATAGGGTGTTTGCAGTGAATAATGCAATCGCAGATAGAATTGTGCCTCCGGGTTCTGAAAAAGCTGCGCTTGATTTTTTAGATAGAGCCGCAACTACGATAGAAGAACATCATCCAGAGCTGGGCAAAATCCCCTCCACAGTTATCAAAGGATTATCTTTTTTGAATGATAATTATGACAACCCCAAAGCACAAGAGGCTTTTGATAACGTATTTGGGATAGATAGAACCCAAGAAGAAGGTGGAGCCGAGGAAGAAGCTAAAGCCCAAGAAGAAAGTGAAGTTGAGGAAGAAGCCCAAGATGAGAGCGAAGCCGAGGAAGAGGTCGAAGTCCAAGAAGAAGGTGAAGCCGAGGAAGAAGCTGAAACCCAAGAAGAAGGTGAAGCTGAGGAAGAAGCTGAAGCCCAAGATGAAGGTGAAGCTGAGGAAGAAGCCGAAGCCCAAGATGAAGAAGAAGCTGAGGAAGAAGCCGAAGCCCAAGATGAAGAAGAAGCTGAGGAAGCAGACCAAGGTCAGTCAAATGACGGCGGCATGGATATGTAAAATTTACGGGATGGTGAACAATGGAGATTATAAGTTCAATAATGCATGGTGAAACAGTTTCTCAAAACAATCCGCCTTTGCCGTCATTGAAACCAAATCCCTTATTGCAAGAGGAGCCAAGGAAAGTTGAATCTAAAGAAATCCGTATTGCAATTAGCGGTGTTCATAATGAAGAGAGAAAAGCATTCGGAATTACCGAAGATGCATTGAGCAAGCATATGATGTTTGTCGGCGGCACTGGTTGCGGAAAAACAACACTGTTTTACCATTTTGTTAACCAATTGAAATCGAATATGACTGCAGATGATGTGATGATTATTTTTGACAGCAAAGGTGACTTCCATTCAAAATTTTTCACAAGCCAAGATGTGGTTATCGGTAACTCATCACAGTATGCTGAATCCTCTGTAAAATGGAATATTTTTAGAGAAATACTTGCTGATGGTTGGGGTGAAAGTAGTGTTGCCTCCAATACTCAACAAATCTGCAAATCCCTATTTGCTGAACGCACCGAGGGGAATAGTTCAACCCCTTTTTTCCCTAATGCTGCACGGGATTTATTTTCCGCCATCTTAACTTCATATGTCCGCGCCGGGAAATATGACAAGGAACATGGCGGCACTTTTGTGCAAGATTGTTTTAATAACCTCGAATTAAGGGCTTTGCTGAACAGCGTGGATGCAGCGTTTATCATGAAAAGTCTAAAGCCCCATGAAGATTTAAGGGCAATATCCAGCTATATAAAAGGGGATAACGCACAATCTCAAGGAGTTCTGTCCGAAATGTATTCTGTAACTAGAGACATTTTAACGGGAGTATTTGCAGACAAAGGGCTGTTTTCAATGCGTGAGTTTGTTCGTAAAAAAGGCGGTAGAACCCTTTTTGTTGAATATGATTTATCTATCGGCAGTGTTTTGGGTCCTATTTACTCGCTACTATTTGACTTGGCCTTGCGTGAGGCTCTGGGCAGGGCAAAAAGCAATGGCAATGTTTATTTTATCATTGACGAATTGAAACTGTTACCGCATCTACAACACCTGGATGATGGCATTAATTTTGGTAGGAGTTTGGGTGTGAAAATATTAGTTGGGTTGCAAAACATTAAGCAACTTGAGGCGGCCTATGAGGAAGCAAATGCAAGAAATATTATTTATGGCTTTTCGTCCGTTTTCGCCTTCCGTTCCAATGACCCTGAAACACGGAAATATGCCAGTGAATTATTCGGGAAAAATATAATGCTAGACCGTTTTCAATATCAGTATACAGGATTTGATAGAATGCAGCAGGAAAAAGAAGAATTTAATATCCGTGAAGGCAACATTGTGGAAGATTGGGATTTGACGAACTTGGAGGTTGGCGAAGCGATAGTCGGACTGCCATCGGAAAAACCTTTTAGGTTCAAATTTGATATGTACGGGTAAGGAGGCGCATACTTCCATGAAAGAGTTGTTTCATTTATTTGGGATAATCAAAATGACCTACGGCGCGGCAAATGCTGTGGCCGGAATGTATAAAGGGCATCGCGCAAAGGGTCAAGTGGCAGAGATGTACAGACAATGCTATGAAACAAATGTGCATAACAGAGGCATAATTCAAGCAAATGAGTATAATGGCGAGCTTCCTTTATTGAAAGAGGAAGTTTTTATGTACTCCCCAACAAATGAAGAGGTGCGCATTGCATTACTGCCCTCGAAAAAAATTGGTACGATGCAAAGTGCCATTGTTACTGGAAGCAAGTCTGCCATAAGGAATCGCAGTGTGCGCACGTTAATTGATGGCGCCCTTAACCGCGATATCCCTGTCATCGCCCTTCATTGCGACAATTACGATTTAACACAAACCCTTGGCAATAGTACAAATGGATATAGGATTAATATAGTTGAACGCGGCCAATTTTCTTACAACCCATTTATTGGCATGAGTTCGCTCGAAATAGGAAGGATTCTTTTTGACTCCATCCCTGAAAAATATCAAGTCAAATATGCTGCGCGTGACATCATAAGCATTATGGCAGAGGTCATTTTTGCACGTAATATTACACCAAGCCCTGCAACATTAGCGTCATGCCCTATTTTTGATTTAAGGGAACTTATAAAAAAAATGGCAGACAAGAATATTATTCAACCGATGGATGCCAAGCGCCTCATTGCTGATTATAACTCATCACAAGATGAAACTCGGATGCTTGCCCATTATTTGATGGACTTGGGAGCGCAATTAAAGCGAATGTCAAATGACAATGGCTCCAATCCATGCAATATTATGTCAGCCATTGAAAATAGAGAAGCAATAGTAATTAACGCTGGGTCAAACAGTAATGAACTGGCAGTTGGATTAGTGACTAACCAATTAAAATTGTTGCTCGACCAAGGAAACAAATTTTTGCTGGTACTGGATGATATAGATTTAACAAAGTATAAACCCTTGCTTGAATTGGCACTACACAATAGAACAGGCTATGTTTTAAGTCATGATGATTTGTTTTCAAGTGTTGGTGGTGACGAAAAAGTGTTTTCAACAGTAACTGGCAATGTTGGAAAAACAATCATTCATGCTACGGCTTCAGGCTTTTCTTGCGAACAGTGGTCAAAATATTTAGGGGAGTACGAACGTCATGAACCAGAAAAAAACGTCATCATTGGTCACCAAGGTATGATTGGCGCTAGTGCAAGTGAAGGAATTAAAGTTGAAGTGAAACGAGAAGCCCGCGTTCCACCCGAAATTTTAAATCAGCTACAAGGGACACAAGCGTGTATTTATGACGGCACAAGTAATCGCATTATGTTTGTAAACATTTTTTAGGAGGAGAGCGGAATGGATAAATCAAATGATATAACCAGCGATTTTATCAATAGATTAGCAATGGAACTTCAAAAGGTGCTGCCGAGCGAGAATGAACAAAAGGTTTTTGTAGAAAACATAGCATCTACATTTGCCACAAGCCCTTCGCATAAATATAGCGACGATTTTTACTTCGATATTATTAAACCCGCAATTTCAGCCTTAATTCGATTGAGGGAGGATTCGGCGAAAAATCTACAATTCTTCAAGGAATTAGTTGTCGAAAAGCAATGCTCCAATGAAGGCACAGAGTATGCTTTGGAAATTTTCGATGGCTTTATTGAGATGATAGATGACATTTTATTAGACTATGATGTGCAATCGTTTAGATGCGAGGATTTAAAATTCAATCCTCTCCGCCAAAATGTTGTAAAAAAATTGCAAGCTGATACACCAGAGCAGTTTAAGATGGTGGCAGAGAGTCTTGCTGAAGGATACGAGCGAAAAGGAAATATTATTAGCAAAGAGCGTGTAGTTGCATATTCAACGGAATTAAATAGCACAGCGGTCAAGGAGGACAATTAGATGTATTCATACGGGATAGACCTTGGGACAACATATTCGTGCATAGCGCGCGTAGATGAAAAAGGCAATGTAGAAATCATCAAGAACGAGGAAGGAAAAAACATCACTCCATCAGTTGTGCAATTTATTGCTCCGACAGAAATTGTTGTCGGCGAATCGGCAAAGGGTGAAGCTGTCCTTGCACCCGAGAGCGTTGTTCTCTACATAAAACGCTCAATGGCAAAGAAAAAAGAGGATCCCGAGTATTTTGAAAAGGATTTTTTTGGTGAGATATATAAAGCTGAACAGGTATCGGCTCTCATTTTGAAAAAATTGGTTGCAGATGCGGAGAAAATGACAGGCGAGAAAATCACTGATGTTGTCATAACAGTCCCGGCTTATTTTGGATTTGATGAACGCCAAGCTACAGAAAATGCTGGAAAAATAGCGGGATTAAATGTATTGGGCATCGTGAACGAGCCGACTGCAGCAGCAATTGCATATGGGGCGACTTCTAAGAAAAAAGAAGATAAAGTAATCCTTGTTTACGACCTCGGCGGCGGCACTTTTGATATTACTGTGGCTGAAATAATAGGTGATGACGTAACAGTAATTGCAACAAACGGCAATCATTCGCTTGGCGGCAAGAATTGGGACGCCGAACTAATTTCATATTTTGTTTCACAGTTTTGTGAAAAAACAGGCGTTAACGAAGATGAAATTTACGATGATACTGCAATCCTAAACGAACTTGTTTTAAGAACAGAGGAAGCAAAAAAAATACTTAAAGACAAAAACACTGCTTCATTCGTGCTCAATATGGGTCCAGGCAAGCGAGCGAAACTCGAAGTTACGATTGATAAGTTCAATGAACTGACACGGCATCATCTTTTAAGCACAATTGAATTAACAAAAGTTGTGCTTAAAGAGGCTGCTACAAAAATGAGTAGCAAAGGCAAGCCTGGCGACCAGTTCGATGAAATTATTTTTGTCGGCGGCTCTACTCGCATGAGGCAAGTTAAGGATGCAATAATGAAGGAATTTGGGGTAGAGCCACAGATTTTTGAGCCGGATGAAGCAATTGCCCGTGGTGCGGCACTATTGGCGCAATATTTACAAAAGAACGCTCAGGACAGCTCTGCTTCAAATGGGATAAAGCCGGGAGATACTAGTCCTTTTACTGAAGTTACAAGCAAGAGTTATGGTATCGAAACTTTAGTAGATGGCAAAGAAAAACTTAGCAATGTCATCTTGAAAAACGACCAAATACCGCTTTCCAACACAAAGACATACTACACAGTGCAAGCCGACCAGCGAATGGTCAATATAGATGTTTATGAAAGTAACATCATGGAAAATGTAACGGATTTATCAAATGGCAAAAAAATAGCGAATGGACGGCTTGACCTTCCTGCTGGATTGCCAGACGAAGCCCCTCTTGATGTAACATTTTCACTTGACCGAAATGGAATGTTGTCCATCACTGCAGTTGAGCGCAGCCGTGGTAATAAATGCAATATAACAGTAAAAACAGAGGGCTTGACGGATGCTGAAGTTGCAAAGCTACAAAACCAAACGCGCAAGATGAGAGTTACCGAGGATGTGGAGGGACCTTCAAACGAAGAATCAAATCCAACAGAAGATGGGGATGACCCATGGAAGTTCTAATGCTGTAAAATAAGGAGGCCTGTAACAATGGATGGCAGGAAAGAAAATTATTTCATTTTGCTCGGACTAAGTCCTTCAATTTCCGACATAAATGTTATTAATGCACGGATAGACGAAATGGAAAAGAAATGGAAAGACCGTGTGACAAAGCTGGATGACTTCGAATGCAAACGATTTCTTTCCCTTCTCGCTGACATTCGCGAAACAATGCGCGATCCGAAGAGAAGAAGAGCGGAGGCAGAGGCGGCAGTTTTTGCATCTGCAAATGATCCATCTGCCCTTGAAGCGTTGCGCAAATCATTGCCAGACAATTATGCGAATATTGAGAAATATCTCACACACCTCGCATATGCGGATATATATGACTTCCTGAACAGTGATCCGGTAAGTGGCAATAGGACTGGCCGATTCAGCACAACTAACACTGAGAAGGATTTGATTATTCATGCAAATGACTTGATTGATAAATATCGGATAAAACCAAATTCAACAGAACAAATGCAACTGGCTTCCCTTATTGCGGGCTTGTTTCAATCTGAGTGTAAGAACACTTATGACGCATATATTGTTCTTCTAATCAAATCGGAAATTTGCAAAAGAGTAGATGCGTGCATACAGGTGCTTGGCGAAATTACAGATGAGCAATTCGCAAAAATTGTATCCGAATTTTCCAGAGTTTATTTTTCACAAAAAGAAGTAGATGCGTTTGCCCGTGGCTACTGCAACTATAAAGGTTATAAAACCTACAGGTATCCTTCTCCGCCTGAACGTCCTCGTCCGCACGATGAGGACGATGATGAAGATGTTTTTGGCAAGCCTTTCGGAAAAAGACCGATAACAGCGGTGCCGCCGAAACCTTGGTATCGTTTCCGCAATATTGCCATTGCTGTAATAGCATTTATAGTATTATGGAATATTATTGGATCATTGGGTTCGAATGATGGTGGTAATCCTACCGTTCCGACAGTAGCAGATTCAGGTTCTACGATAGCAGATGTCGGGAATCGCGATGATGCAGGAAGCGTGGTGGCTTATTCTGACCGCCGCGAGGACTTAGTAGGCGTATGGGATGGAACATATACGGGTTCTGGTGTGCATGATTTTCAGTTGATAATAACCCGTGATGGTTCTGATTTCCAAGCAGCAATGTACTTTGTCGATGCACGTAATGCAACTGTCCGACCAAGATACATTGGAGATGTGATTTTTAACGAATCTGCAAACAGATTTGAAATTACGTATTCATTCGATGGCACAGCATCTCCGCCTGGTGGGTGGGGAAGGAATGGCGTTTTACATGGAACAATAAGTGGTGATACTTTTTCTGGAACTCAAGCAAATGATTCAAGACAAACTTTTGCTTTGACACGAGGTTCTCTTGATACATCTGCACCAGTATCAACTCCTGCACCAACGCCACCACCTCAGTTAACTGGAACAAATCGTATACCTTTGCATTTTACCAATACCCATACTGTAGCGATGAATGCCCCCATAGAAATCTTAGGAAATATGTCCGCTAGAGATCAAAGTGATGAGCATACATTTACTCCGACATTGGACGGAAGCTACAGATTTGTCATTTCAGGAATGACGAGTGGAAGCGTAAATTTAGCAATTGTCAATTCAGACGGATTTACATTATCAAATGAACGTAGAAGCAATGGTGAGGGTACAAGTATATCTTTGGAGGCTGGCGAGACTTATACAATATGGGTTACGTGGAGAGCAAACTCAACGGTCGCAACTCCTTACACTTTGCAAATTTGGTATCAAAAGCCAACAATAGACATTTCAGAACATACAGAAGTCACAGATAGTATGCAATTTCGAGACCAGCGCAATCTATATACTTTTACTCCGACAATAGATGGAAACTTTAGGTTTGCCATTTCAGGAATGACGAGCGGAAGTGTAAATTTGGCAATTGTCAATTCAGACGGATTTACATTATCAAATGAACGTAGAGGCAATGGTGAAGGCACAAGTATATCTTTAGAAGCTGGCGAAACTTATACAATATGGGTTATGTGGAGGGCAAACTCTACGGTAGTTACTCCTTATACTTTGCAAATTTGGCACCAAAAGCCAACGATAGACGTTTCTGGTTATGCTGATGTGACGGATAGTATGCAATTCAGAGATCAGTGGAATCTTTATGATTTTATCCCTGCGATAAGTGGAAGCTATCGTTTTGCTATGTCAGGGATGACAAGTGGGAGTGTTAATTTGGCAATAGTTAATTCGGCTGGATTTACATTAACCAATGACCGTAGAGGAAATGGAGAGGGCACAAATGTTACTTTGGAAGCTGGCGAAACTTACACAATATGGATTATGTGGAGAGCAAATTCTACAGTAGCTACACCATATACGTTAAGCATTTCTCTTCAATAATTATATCGTGAAAACTATGTGCCTCTTCTAGGAGGCATGGATATTCCAATTATAGTAAATCACCGCTCAAAGGTACCTTTACGATATATTGCAGAAACATTTAGCAAAAGTTGATTGGGACTCTATTAGCCGAGCTGCTTATATCTTTAGATGATGCATAGTGTGAATTCTGGAATAGGAGGCGTAACATGAGCAATAGTATAGTTGAAACCATTTTAATGGGGAGGCATAATTTTCCTACGAAAGAAGCAAAGCGATTTCGGAAAGAAGCCCGCCGCTCATACAATACCTGCCCTCAATGCGGCTCAAACGAAAAAGTGTATATGGTATCTTCTCGACTTATACATTCTCCTGGCTTTATTGGACATATGATAACGGGCGCCACGGGTGCACTACCAAAAGAGTGGAACTACTTTATATGCCTAGACGTTGACTGTCTTTTGCTTTGGGATTCGGAAGGTGGAGTGCGCCGCCCTAATCCTATTTAATATGCCAGCCTGCGGAGTATATATTAGCACGATACTATAGTAACGTGCGCCCGTTGAGTAACGTGTAAGGTTTTCAAAAGGGGTGCATTCTCAAAAGCCAAATATTGTGTTGATATTCTGGAGCAAGCAGTCAAACTTAGTGTAAATCACTCGCATAAACACGAAAAAGCCCAGAATACAAGCGATTTTGGGCTTAGTGTAGTTGTATCAAAGTCAACGTCAACACGGGGGTTTGAATGGTGAGGTTGATACAATCATACCATTCAACCCCCCCTTTCATTTTAGATGCATAATGCAAGCGGATCGGCTATAGTTTCAAATAGAAGTTGCGAAGAAAATTTATATTAGGTGGTGTTTATGTGGAAGTGCTTATTCGTGAAATTAAAGAGCAGGATTATTCTGAAGCATTGAAAATATGGAATGAAGAGCTCGGCAATCGTTATTTCACCGCTGACAGTTTTAGACAACAGCACAACAAATTTATAGGTAATGATAACTACAAGGCGTTTGTGGCGGAGTTAGATGGTCGTGTTGCCGGCATTGTTTACATTATGCAGTATGCTGCGTGGGGAACTGAAAGTGAACAATTTTGGATTCAAGGTATCGGCGTAAAGAACGATATGCAAGGCAAGGGAATTGGTGCTAAGTTGCTCAAACATATTGAGAAATACGCTAAAGAAAAAGGCGTGGGGCACATCACTCTTAATACTGGTTTCAAGCGAACGGATGCTCACGCTTTTTATGAACGCAATGGTTACAGTTCGGGGAATTATTGTTATGGAAAAAATCCTTAGCCTTCGTTAATAGCCATTTCTTCAGAAACTTAACACGAAATTAAGAAACGTGCTTAGGTTGGGAGTGTCGTGCTAAAGTATTATGTAAGGGTGCGGAATGCA
>Ga0123355_10016935_pt1 | contig 11500 bp, 4 predicted proteins | sample TergutEmb28metaG_3_FD_89872 | JGI IMG/M metagenome (GOLD analysis project Ga0123355, IMG submission 89872) | Embiratermes neotenicus P1 segment gut microbial communities from Petit-Saut dam, French Guiana - Emb289 P1 | ecosystem: Host-associated > Arthropoda: Insects > Digestive system > Gut ...
TATAATCGTAATGGTCAATTAGGAGATGGTACAAGGACAGATCGACACTTTCCTGTAAATGTTAAACAGGAAGTCGTGGCGGTTTCAGTTGGTTCTCGCTCTACCTTTTTAATTACTACCGATGGCTTGCTATGGGGCTTTGGACTTGGTGCCGATATAGTTAGACAGCAAGAGCATGTAATAATCACCGACAATGTCTCCTATGTTTCTACTGGCGGTGGTCATACAATGGTAATAAAAACCGATGACAGTTTATGGGCATGGGGTTGGAATGAAGCAGGCCAACTTGGAGACGGAACAACAGAAGACCGTTGTAGCCCTGTATGGATAATGGATGATGTAGCACTTGTGTCGGCAGGTGATACTCATACAATGGCAATTAAGAATGATGGTAGCCTATGGGGTTGGGGAGGAGCAGAAGATTTGCGATTTCCTACTCGCAATGCTGGTCAAGTTGGCAATGGCACAACAGTATCACAGCACTATCCAGCGTGGATAATGGATGGTGTAATCACTGTTTCCGCAAGTTCTAATCATACAACAGCAATACAAATAGATGGTAGCTTGTGGAGTTGGGGTAGTAATAGTGTGGGACAACTAGGTTACAGAGGAGGCGGAAGCACCAGACCAAGAAGAGTAATAGGTGATGTAGCATATGTTTCAAGTGGCAACTTCCACAACTTAGCCATAAGAAGTGATGGTAGTATATGGGCATGGGGTTGGAATATGTATGGGCAACTAGGCGACGGTACAACTCGAGACCGTAGCCGCCCTGTCAACATTACAAATAGCATACTTACAGTAACACCATAAGCTCAAGGAATATGACATCATATCTTTTGTAATTAGAATAGAATCGCAACTAGTGGCAGAATGGAGACCATCATGAAAAGAAAAATCCCTCTTACAATTTTCTTTACTTCACTAGTATTAATGCTTGCCGTCTTCACATCAACAACACTTGCATCAGAAGCAAACGACGTTACCCAAGTTTCCACATATGATGAATTTTCCACCGCATTTACAGATACAAAAAGCGGTGATGTTATTCAATTAACCAACGATATAACTACAGGAGCATTACTAATTGAAGACAAAAGCATCACAATTGATTTAAATGGATACACGCTTCATATTTTTACAAATTTTGACCAGATGACTGCACTTGAAGTTAGGCAGAACGGAGAGCTGCTACTAACAGGTGATGGAGAACTTAACATTACAAGCGTATATGGAACTGGTGTACGACTGCGAGCAAACGGCAAGGCAATGGCAACTAACATCGTATCAGGTGGGTATGCCGGAGTAAATGCCGATGGACACTCAACCATGTTTGTATATGGAAATATTGAAGGCACAGGCTCTGCTGGGGTAGTTGCCTCCAACAATGCTTCCGCTACTGTACATGGCAATGTATCTGGCGAAAGTACCGGTATAATAATATTCGGAGATGCGTCTGTTTATATTGCGGGCAATGTATCATCTAAAGACACTGGCATATCAACGATGGATGGAGCTGCAGCTATCACCGTTCATGGGGATGTATACGGCCGAAGGCAGGGCTTATCTGCAGGCACAGACGCAACCGTTGTAATTAATGGCGATGTAACCACTAGCGAAGGTACGACGGTAGTAAGTGTCACTGGCGCATTTGTCACAGTTAGAGGAAGCGTGACAGGTCGTGGCTCGACGGGCGTAAGTGCTAGAGAAGGTGGCGTAGTTGATATTTATGGCAATATAACAGCAGCCCGTGACGGTGTTATAGGCTATGGAAACAGTACAGCAATCACGGTAGGTGGAAGTATATTTGCCGAGCGCATGAGTGGCATACAGGTAGACAACGGCGCAACAGCTAGAGTATATGGAGATGTTTACGCAAGATTTTATGCAGTTGAGACCAGTTATGGCGGAGTAGTTTACATTGGCGGTAACGCAAATGCTACTGTTATAGCTTGGGGCGGACACAATATTGTAACGATATCGGGCGATATAGTTGCAAGCGGTGAAGGAGTTACTGCTATAGATGATACAGTTCTTACGGTTAGAGCAAATGCAATAAGAGGAAGATTTGGCGTAATGGACTCGGATGGCGTAACAATAATAATTTATGGAGATGTATATGGTGAATCTGCAGGTGTGTTTGCATTGCATGACTCTAAGATACATGTTAACGGTAATGTTACCGGAGGCACTATAGGTATAACTTCTTTAGGTGCAGAAGTTATTGTGCGTGGCAATGTGTTAGGCGGACAGCATGGTATTAGTGTTGATGGCGGCGGTGCAACTGTTACAATATATGGAGGGATTGTAAACATGCCCTACGGTGTATGTATTTCATACGCAGCAACAACTCAGACTTTTGCAACAAGAACGCAAGCAGAATATGATACCCGTTACAATGGGTACTATATTTTCCACCTTGGTGAAGACATATTAAGACTACAGCCAAGTACAGTAGAGGAAACAATGATAGCCATAGAAGGAGTTCATTTATTTCTAAATTCTTATGAAATTATTATTACCAGTGATAGCTCTGTGTTGCACGTTATGGACGTACGCCCAATAATCCATAACAGCCACACATTAATCCCTGTCTATTATGTCGCACTAATATTTAATGCACAAACAACTTGGAACAGTAATACAAGAGAAGTAACCATAACTCGTGGCAATGATACCATAATTTTCGCCATAGGTGAGCTTACTCTAGGAATGGACATTCCCGCCCAAATTATAAATGGTAGAACTTTTGTGCCGCTACGCTTCATAAGCGAGTTTTTTGGCGCAGATGTTAACTGGATTTCAAGCACAAGACGTATTGATATCACACTAAACGAATACACTCAAAACCATCAACCCAACTGGTCGGAAAATCCGACCAGTTGGGTTAGCCCTACATACCAACCACTAACCCACAAAGGAAGATAAAAGATGACAACACAAACAGAAAAATTACTACTCTTCACAGAAACTACCTGCCAAGAACTATCCGTAACCGAAGCCGAACAACAAAACCACCCAACCGCCACGCTCATAACCGCTACAGAACAACACTGTTCAACAATAAGCATAACCCCAATCCGCATAGGCCACCAACCAAACGACCATATAAACCTACAAAACACCCCAACCACCTTGACCATAAACCCAACCACCATAAACATAACCAACGCCACCAACCTATACCTAAACGGCAAAAAACTAACCACCACAGGCCACCACCCAATAAACCCCGGCGACAGCATTTGGGCAGGCACCACCAACATAATAATCCACAACAACTACATAACATGCTTTGGCGCAAACTACACCTCCAAACTAAACATCTCCACCTTCACCCCCCAAAGATACGAAGAATACCCAATATACAAACGCTCCCCACGACTTATTAAACGAGAACCTACAGAAACTATAGAACTAACCGCCCCAGCAAAAAAAGAAGAACCCAAAAAAGGCGGGCTAATAAAAATCATTCTCCCACCATTAGCCATGGTAGCAGTAACCGTAAGCATGGGCATACTAATGGGGCGTGGCATGTTTGTACTAATGAGTGCCGCCGCCATGACAATGAGCTTAATCTTTGCCGTAACCAACTTCTTTGGCGACAGAAAAACCCGCAAACAAAAAGAGAAAAAACGCATAGAAAACTACGAAAACTATCTTGTAACAGAACGCAAAAAACTACACACCCTACACAACGACTTCGAGCAATCCCTCAAATACCACAACCTATCCCCAAGAGACATAGAGCGGGAAATAATGTCCTACTCCAGCCGCCTGTACGAGCGTGCCGCAAACGACGGCGACTTTCTAACACTTTCTCTAGGCTACTCCACCCTCCCAACAAGCTACACAGTTAAATTTAGCACAAACACCCAAGACACAGATAACGACACATTAATAGAAGAAATGCAAGCACTAGGCAACACATACCAAACAGCGCGCAACATGCCAACAGTTATAGACCTAAAACAAGCCCACCTAGGGCTGGTTGGCGAAAAAGCATACATCCACAGGCAGCTAACGTCTGCCCTAATCCAACTATGCTTCTTCCAAAGCTACCACGACATAGAAATTATTTTACTGGTAGAAGAAGAGGACGTCGCAAGCTTTGAATGGGTGCGCTGGTACCCACACTGCCGTAACAAAAACATAAACATAACAGGCCTAATAGCAGCAGAAAACCAACGAGACCAAGTGCTGGGCAACATTGCCCAAGTACTAAAAACCCGCAAACGAAAACAAGACGAAGAGAAAAAAGACAGTAAATACCTACCTCACTACATTTTCATAATAGACAACCCAAAATTAATTATTAACCACAGCATAATGGAATACCTGCAGACCCCAAGCACATCCCTTGGGTTTAGCTTAATATACACCACCCAGCAACGTGCAAACCTGCCAGATAATATCCTAACCGTGTTTATGCTAGACGGCGGCGACAAAGGTACGCTGCTTATGAACAGGGGCGAACTGCTAAACCGCAGCGTAACCTTACCAGACATAACAGATATCAACACAGAAATAATTGCAAGAAAACTTGCACCACTCAAACACACCCAAGGCGTATCTACCCAAATCCCAGAAAGTGTAACATTTTTCGAGCTATACAACGTAAAAAGGCCGGACGAAATACCCGTACTAGACCTATGGGAGAAAAACGCATGCCACAAATCCCTTGCGGTACCGCTGGGACTACGGGGCAAAGAAGATATTGTTGCACTAAACCTACACGAAAAAGCACACGGCCCTCACGGCCTTGTAGCAGGTACAACAGGCTCCGGTAAGTCTGAAATTGTACAGTCGTATATATTATCCCTTGCAGTAAACTTCCACCCCCACGAAGTTGGCTTTTTGCTAATAGACTACAAAGGCGGCGGTATGGCAAACTTATTCGAAAATTTACCCCACCTACTAGGTACCATTACCAACCTAGACGGCAGCGAAAGTATGAGAGCCTTAGCTTCCATTAAAAGTGAACTAGCACGCCGCCAGCGCATTTTTGGCGAATGCGGGGTAAACAGCATTAACCAATACACAAAACTATTCCGTGCAAGGGAAGTAACCCTACCAATGCCGCACCTGTTTATCATCTCCGACGAATTTGCAGAGCTAAAAAAAGAACAGCCGGAGTTTATGGCCGAACTTGTAAGTACAGCCCGCATAGGGCGTAGCTTGGGCGTTCACCTAATTTTAGCAACACAAAAACCAACAGGTGTTGTAGACGACCAAATATGGAGTAACTCCAAATTTAAACTAGCCCTAAAAGTAGCAGACGAGTCTGACAGTAACGAAATACTAAAAACCCCAGACGCCGCACGCATAACCCAACCCGGCCGTGCATATTTGCAGGTAGGCAACAACGAAATATACGAGATGTTCCAGTCTGCATACAGCGGCGCATCGTTTAGCGAGTCTGTAGTAAAACACGGCTTTGACGGCAGGGTATACCTAATAAACCAACTAGGCCAAGGCGAATTACTAAACGACGACCTGAGCGCAATAGACGCAGAGCAAGAGTCTAAGCTTACGCAGCTAGACGTAACAGTAAACCATATAAACGACCTGCATAAACAATTAGACACCACCATAGTAGAAAGACCATGGCTGCCGCCACTAGAGCAAAAACTAATTTCACCACACATAAACATTGGCACAGACGTTGGACTAATTACAACACACGACCTAAACGCAGCAATAGGCATGGCAGACATACCAGAGGCTCAAACACAAACAGAATATACCCACAACTTTATGGACGACGGCAACTTAGCATTCTTTGGCGCAAGCGGGTTTGGCAAGTCTACCTCTGCAATGAATGTTGCGTTGCAGCTTGCTTCGCAAAACTCGCCTCTGTTGCTTAACTACTTTGTATTAGACTACGGCAACTCCGCACTGGCACAGCTAAGAGGGCTACCCCACACAGCAGACTACCTAACCATAGACGATGCAGAAAAACTAGACAAGCTAACAAAACTGCTGGAAGAAGAGCTTAAAAAGCGCAAATCCCTATTCGCAGCAGAAAATGCAATTAACTTCCGTATGTACAACAGTGTTGCAGCAGCAAAAATCCCCGCCATATTAATTATCATAGACAACTACGATGTTATAAAAGAAATTTCTATGGAGCTAGAGGAGTTTTTAGTAAAGCTAACCCGTGACGGTGTGGGTGTTGGTATTTACACCGTTGTAACAGCCTCCCGCAGCAATGCGTTGCGCTACTCTGTGTTAAACAACTTCAAAAACAAAATAGCTCACTACATGTTCGACGCTACAGATGTTATTGCGGTTGTTGGCCGCTCTACCTATCAGCTGCCGGAAATACAAGGGCGTGCGCTGGTAAAAATCAAGGATATACACATAGCGCAGTGCTATTTACCGGCACCGTACGAAAATGATATAGACTATGCAAACAATATATCAGCCATAGTATCCGGCATAGCAGAAAGCAGCACAGCGTCCAAAGCCGCAGGGATACGAGTAGTGCCGGACGTTGTAGAGTATGCAGACCTTGTACCTTTCCTAATAGAAAAGCAAGCGGTGATAGGGTTTGACCCAGCAACCACAGAGCCGGTGCACTTGGATACAAGCAATAGATGCCAGCTAATTGTAGGTGCATCCGGAACCGGAAAAACCAACGTGTTAAAGATAATAGCCACACAGTTTAGTGGCAGTACGATGTTTATAGTAGATTCCAATGTCGGAGATTTAAACATGTATGATGGTTTAGGCAACGTTACCTACATGGAGAAAGAAAGCCAACTGGATGATTTTTATGATGCATTGAATAGTGAAGTGGAAAGCCGTATTAAATTACAAAAGGCATTGGAGCAAAGGTTACGGGAGTTTGTAGCAAGCCAGCCGCAGGTAGTGGTGCTGATAGATGACTTTGATAACTTTCTTGAATTAAGCAAAAATAGGAAAAATGAAGTAGAGGTGCTTGTCCCAAAAGCAATGGAAATGGGTGTTTGCTTTATAGCAACAACGCTACCAACTCAAATGAAAGACTTTGGTGTTTTTACAAAACTGTTTAAAGATACGCAGTACGGGGTTGTGCTGGGTAACCCAGGCGGGCAGTCTATAGTGCAGCAAATAACAACCCCACGAGATTATAAGGCCATGCCAGACATGGGCTTCTGGCATAAGCGAGACCAACGTGGGCAAGTTAAAATGCCGCAAATAAGGGAGGAAAACCAATGAAAAAAAGATGGATCCCATTCATAATAGCCTGCACAATAACAGCATTCATCTTCGGGTTACGAATAGGAGCAAGAACAGAAGCCGAGCAGCACCAAAACCAACCCGCACAAGAAACAGTTAACTCAACCATAGCCGTAGTAAACGCAGACGCAGGAGTAGAGCTAAACGGCATACACCTAAACTATGCGGCCGCTATAATAGACACGTTAGACTACAGGTTTGCCCTAGTTTCGCCAGCAATGGCACAAACAGGCCTAACAAGTAGCATGTACAGCGCAGTCGTCACCTTCCCGTCAAATGTTTCTACACGTATACTCACTTTTAACGCATACCAGCCACAAAGGGTTTTGCTGGACTTTGTTATTTCTCCAGGCTTATCAGACAGAGAGTTTTTGCAAACCCATTTAGCAATAACTGAGCTCCAGCTTGCAATAAACAACACACTTGCCAGTACTTATGTTAGCTCTATTTTGCGCCAATTCCATTACGCCCAAGACCATGTAGGCAGCGTTTTTTACAACACAATAGCAGACCTTATGGCACTGGAATTTCTCACACTAGGCAACTTTACAGACGGGCTAGACCTCGACATTATACCGCAAATCCCCCTTAACCCCCGTGAGTTAGATACAGAGTTTTATTTTGGACAAGTTTATGCCTTTGCCGCTGATATTGCAGGGTGGTATTTACGAAGTTACGAAATGGCAACAGACCAATTTTTGTGGATGCGTGAAGGCTTGTTTGACCTTACTGCAAATTTTCCGGAGCAAGAAAATTCATGGCTTCTAATGCTAGAAGACTGGACATGGTATTCGGAGGAATATGGCCGGTTGCTTGAGTTATATGCAGAATATGTAAGCACACATGATAAATCGCTGTATGAGTGGTTTAATGAAAATACACGCTGGCATGAAGACCTTGGATATTTCCAGTTTGAACTTGCAGATTGGCACTATGACTCTCTTGCGTGGTTCGATGTAGGCGAGTTATGGTATACAGAGTACGTGGACTACCTGCTTGCTGTTGTATTATTTGAATATGCGCTGGAAGCTTTTCGTATGGAGCTGGACGAAAACTCGTTAGAAGTACAAGATGAACTTGAAGAGTGGCGTTTGTACTTAGAAGAGTTTATGTTGAACTTATACAGACAAGCTAACAACTTAATACGTGATGTGGAGATATATAATGACCATGTCTATGATTCTACAGTGTTTTTGGAAAGAATGGAAAATTGGCACGAGAGCTTGTTAGGGCATTATAATGTATTTGTTGATTGGTTATTTGAATTAAACGACAGACAAGACGATTTGAACTTCTTTTTAAGGGAATTATTGTTTAATCAAAACGAAACAGAATTTGTATCTAATGAATTAATGCAAAAAATCAACGATTTTCCGGCTATGCCTGATTTTATGCCGCCTGAGCTGAATCTTGATGATGATTGGATGGCGATATATATTCCCACAATTACGGCTATTACTTTGCCAGATTGGGATACAGGCACATCGCCTGATTTTTCGCCATTGTTGCCCATAAGCGTGCCTGCGCCGCCTTTACCAATGGGGCCAATTTCATCACTACCAATGTTAGATATTAACTTTTTGCCATTAGATGATTTGTTTATGACAACTCTTTCGTATTATCAAATACTACAACTTACCGACTGGTATTTAGCATTGCAAGATAATGTGTGGAACCAGGTTTTGGGATGCGAAAGTGATTTGCAAGGCTGGATAACTCAAACAGAACTACAAGTAGAGTACGCAGAAGAGCAAATTTTGTACTGGCACAGTAATGTATTGCCTATAGAAGGCTATCTTGCCCAACGCCGTGATGAGCTTGAAGCACAGCGTACGAAGCTTGAAGATATTTATGATGAAGTTAACACAATGCAAGGGGTATTACGAGACTTCTATTTGGAATTAAATCCGTTGCATGGTTCATTAAATACACTACACACAGACTTGCATGCAATCTATCAACTTTTGTTTGCATGGAATGCGGATATTAATGAACACTTTAGTCAAACAGAACGATGGTATAACAGATTGCGTTTGTTTGCAGATGAACTGTATCAGTTTGTTATGCCGGGATTGCCTGAACCTAGACTTTGGGAATATCTTGTGTCACCAGAAGAAACGCATCCCGGATCTTTGTATCATCTCCTGCCACTTGGTTTGCTACCACTGCCAATATGGAACGACGAAATTCTTACACCACCCCCATATGATGGTACGCAAATTAGAGATGCACTAGAGGATCAATTTCCGCTTGGTCTACACGTATTATCAAGTCCTTTTGACTTAATGCAGCCACCTGCGTACACAGGTGTATCGCAGCCGTACAGAGTAGATGGGCATTTTATGATGACGGCAGAAATACCACATAGCCCACTAAAACCGCCGCCACCAAGGCCAGACGATTTTTGGCATTCATTAAATTTTATGCACGATCAATTATTGAGGTTTGATGTGGGTGCGTTTCTGTCAGACGATATCCACCGAATGGTGGATAACTCATTACAGTCATACGATGTTTTTTTAGGGCAGCTAAGGGGCGGGCTTAGCCATACTTTCCAAGACAATGTATTACGCATGTACGAGGTGCATGATGAATACACCCATTTCTTATGGAATTTACGCCACGATGCTTTTGATGCCCATGATGCAGAGCATTATGCATTACAATCCGCTATATACGAATTTGCCATGTTGCGGGAGCAAAATGTAGAGGACAATATGTACCGCCTAGGTGCATTTGCAACCATGATGCCGGAAACTCGTGGAGTGGGTGGTATAAACCAGAGTGTGATTGACTTTACAGTGTCCCCGTTCGAATTTGCAGCTTTTGATTTTAGATATAACGAGTTACTTTATGGGATTAATGCACAGACAGAGTTAGTTACAGAAACTTTTGATAGATTTTTTATAATTGCGCTTATTATAGCAGCCGCTGTGTTTGTTGTTACTGCGGTAGTTACTGTTGTGTTGTATTTTGTGAAAAAGCGCAAGCATATAGTCTAGCAAGGCAAGGAGCTGAAAGCCGCAGCGCATATTATCAAAAAATCCTTGCAGTCCCAACATCATTACAGTATTATTACATTACAAAGGATGTGAAAAAAATGAAAAAAATAAGAGTAGCAGTTGTAGGTTATGGCAACATTGGTAAAGGTGTGTACGAGGCTGTTATTGCTTCGTCAGATATGGAAATTGCCGGGGTAAAAATTAGAAACAAGACAAAAGCAAAAGAAAAAGGCATCCCACAGGAGTTGAATATCGTAGAGCATCTATCGGAACTTGATGCAGTTGATGTAGCGTTCCTATGCATTCCTTCACGGGAAGTACCAAGCGAAGCAGAGGAAACGCTATCAATGGGGATTAATACTATAGACAGTTACGATATTCACACAAGTTTGTACGATGTCCACAGAAAGTTGGATAAAATCGCAAAGGAAAGCAACTCTGTGGCAATTATTGGTACGGGGTTTGACCCGGGTATAGACTCCATGTTGCGTTGTATGTTGGAAGCTGCTGCCCCTAATGGTATTACTTATACAAATTTTGGCCCCGGCATGAGCCTTGGACATACCGTAGCTGTAAAAGCAATTGAAGGTGTGAAAAAAGCATTGTCTGTTACTATTCCGCTAGGGACGAGTATTCACCGCCGTATGGTGTATGTGGAATTGCATGATAAAAATAACGCAGATATAGTTACGAAAGCGATAAAAAACGATGCATATTTCATAAATGACGAAACTCATGTTGTAGTTGTGGAAGATGTGGAAGCATTAATTGACAAAGGCCACGGGGTTAACATGGTGCGAAAGGGTGTGTCTGGTATTACAGATAACCAGTTGTTTGAGTTTAATATGCGTATAAATAACCCGGCTATGACGGCGCAAATGATGGTTTCTGCAGGTCGGGCAACCATGCGGCAAGCCCCTGGTTGTTATACTATGCTAGAAATACCAATAATTGATCTTTTGCCCGGTGAGCGCGAGAAGATTATTCGCCGAATGGTGTGAAAACAAGGGCCGTTTTGACGTTGATTTGAATACAATAGTACGTTAATAAATACCGAGTTTTTAAATGTGTAGCTTATAGCATCATTACAATTCCATTTTACGTTGAGTACCCAGACTGGTGTCCGTTGATAGAAGAAGAATATGCCCAGATCAACTACTCTGGGCTTTTTTGCATTTTCAAACAAAATAACTTTCGGAAAACACTGTAAGCGTAAAACGAGTACAAATAATCACCGCCACCGCCGCCCGGTGTCCAATAATTATCCCCCGTCA
>Ga0123355_10016936_pt1 | contig 11500 bp, 11 predicted proteins | sample TergutEmb28metaG_3_FD_89872 | JGI IMG/M metagenome (GOLD analysis project Ga0123355, IMG submission 89872) | Embiratermes neotenicus P1 segment gut microbial communities from Petit-Saut dam, French Guiana - Emb289 P1 | ecosystem: Host-associated > Arthropoda: Insects > Digestive system > Gut ...
CCGGGCAATTCCCCCTTATTTCAAATTGAAGAAAAAAACTTAATAAAATCACAGTGAATTGTCTCCCCCCCCCCCCCCGATTTAATCAATTCTTCTGGTATTTGATCAATATCTGGTGATCTGTGACTTTTTAGCTTTTTAATAGCCTACTCAAACTCAGAGGCACTTGGCTCAGGTACTAGTGGTTTTGCTGTGTGTATTTCTGTCTGCCTAACATAATTAACCCCATGTACATTCAGTAGCTGGGAGAAATAGTTCATCCACCTAGCCGAAATACTGTGGGAGTGCGCAACCGAATCACCTTTGTCATCCTTCACTGTATTAGTTCTAGGCTGGTAACCCTTCTTAAAGTCATTGATGCCCCGATACAAGTCCCTAATATTTTTTATCTTACTGTTAGTTTCAAGTTCCTCAAAATTTAGCTTTCAGGTATGCCTTCTTTTTTCCTGAAATGTCTATTATCATCACGTCTTACATTGTTCAGATTATCTGCATTGCTTTGACTTGGATCATGTATCCACTGCATTTTAACCTGCTTCCTTTGATCTAAAACCCCTAAACACGCTTCATCAAACCATGGATTATGCTGCTTCAGTTTGTGCAGACCTAGACTCTCTTTAGTTGAGGTTTTGATGTTCTCTTTAAAGTTCTCCCAAGCCCTCCTTATGTCCTCGTCATCACCTAAGTTCTCCAAAGCTACAAACATGTTTGTAATCTCAATCTCATACTGTTTCCTAACCTCCAGCTCATTTAGCATCCTCAGATTAACCTTTAGGCACCATGAATCCTATATATAGGACAGACGTACCGAAATCCCCAGAGTGCGCTTTTATATATTTAGTTAATAAATATATTTAATTATTTTTTTAGACTTTCTGTCACCATCTTCGTTTATTCCTCCAAAAAATGTCGTGTATTTCCTAATGTTACCCTTCTTGGTTCATAAAATATTCACATTTTACATAAATGGTGTGCTAAACTGTAAATGTCCAGCTCCAGGGCCAAAGGGTTAAATCTTTCCCGATCAAACCTCTGTGCTGCTTGTTTACTTACTGCCAACCTTTCCCTAACTTTTGCAACGACCACATAGTGATCAGTATCACGATCAGCTCCCTTGAAACTCCGTACATCTAATATACTCGAATACCATATCCTATTTGTCAATATGTGATCAATTTGGTTGTGAGACTTCCCATCAGGAGAGGTCCAGGTGTACTTATGAATGTTTCGGTGTAGGAACATCGTGCTCTTAACAACTAATTTTTTTTATGTGGCAAAGTTTACTATTCTAACACCATTATCATTACTATCCTGATGTAGACTCTCATTACCAATTGTCGGTTTAAAAATATTCTTTCTCCCCACTTTTGCATTAAAATCTCCTAATAGAATTTTCATATGGTATTTAGGAAAATTATCAAAACCCTGTTCTAATTCCTAATAGAAACTGTCTTTTGAGTCACCACCTTTGTCCTCACTTGGTGCATGCACATTCACAACAATTATATTACACCAGCGACCTCTCAGAACTATAAATGACAACCTATCGCTAACAAACTCTACTCTCTTAACTGCTGATACTTTTCTGTGGTGTACAAAGAATCCCGTTCCCAATTGATGATTTACATTTCCTTTTCCATAGAAAAAAATTATAATCCCCTGCTCTTACTGTACCCTCTCTGTCCCACCTGACCTCCTGAACACCCACTAAATTTAAGCCTTATCCTGCTAATGTGGAGAATAAGGTGTGCTCCTAGTAATACCAGCAAATGGCAAATGGAATTTAACTTGGCGTTTAAAGGGTTGATTTATATCTAGCCAATTCCCTGGCTGCTGCTGTAAGTGAACCTGCCCTATACAGGTTCCTAACATTCCAATTACCAAATCTCATGCCCGTGTTTCGTTGCTTAGTTCTTATCAGTCCAGGTCCGAGGCTTTGTCTATGAATATTCCATAACAACGTACGTTTTAACGGGGAGAAGTTGTTAGCACCTCGCCCAACCTCCAAGCTGGAGGACCACCCTTTGTCGGCAGTCCGCGACTGCTTATTCAATATATTCGCAGCTACCCTCCACAATGGAAGCCGTTCCTTCATCTGCAACTTGAGGACGCGCCATGCCGTGATGACAGGGACCCACTTATCACATGAATTATTTAATAAAACTAGTTGAAAATATTTTACTAGGTTAATGCTTCCTTTGATATTTCTACAAGGTACATTTCTATATAGTATAGCTCCTCTGAAATCGATTTCCTGTATAAATCGACTTTCATGAAAGAACATTATTAGCCATAATTAAACGCGTGAAGGACTGTGGCCCAATTTTCTGACGTGTATCTTTTTGTTTATTTGCTTCTTACATATAAGATATTTCTGTAAACAACATTAAAATTTTGGGGCCCATGCAATTTTTTATGTTTCGGAGAGAAATCAATAGAAGATCTCGCAAAACATGCAATTTTTCTGCGCTTTCAGATGTACAAGTTCAGGTTACACGGTCTGGTCGCGGACATGTGGCCGCTGATCAGGATCATGCAAATGACTGGCTTCTTTTTGCTGGACTATCATGAGGACATGAGCTTCGGCTACACATCCATCAGGGCCGGGTATGCGGGGTCTGTATCTGGTCTCATGGTGATACAGTACCTGCTATTGTTCGTCAACCTTATGAAGCAAGCCGATGATGTCAATGACCTGACAGCCAACACGATCACCGTACTCTTCTTCCTCCATTCAGTGATAAAATACTTCTACTTTGCAATTCGCCGCGCGAAGTTCTACCGAACTCTGGCAACATGGAACAACGCAAACAGCCATCCTCTCTTTGCTGAAAACCATTCGCGCCACCATGCAACGGCGGTCAGTAACATGAGGCGTCTGGTCTTGTATGTGGGCATTGGCGTCATCGTCAGCGGGTTTGCCTGGACCGGCATCACCTTCGTCGGAGACAGTGTGCACGAAACAAAGGACCCAGAACATAAGAATGAGACTTTTATCGAGGAAGTGCCGCGTCTCATGCTACGTTCGTGGTATCCCTGGAGTGCTTTGTCTGGCGGAGGATACGTCGTGTCCTTCGTCATACAGGTAAAAAAAAAAATAAAATAAAAAATAATAATAATAGCAACAACAACAACAAATTGTAGCGTTATTCAATCCATTGTGAAAGTCTAATTACATTTCTCACTAGGTCACGCCATTATGACTTTGTCCCCCAGATAGCTCAGCCATATATTTGTGATACTGTCCAACCTAGAGCTATATCAAAATCCTTAATTAAAGCAGCTGTAACTGTTTAACTACGGCATCCTAAGGCACACTTTGTATCGTAACTTACAACTACAGTTGTCCTTAATGTGCGTGTCGCTGTTGTTGGACCGAAATTCAGCCATGTCCGTAAACAGCTCCATGACACTAAAATCCAAAGCCACTGCCTTGGAAGTTTTGGCAATGCCTGAAAAATTTTGCGGCGTGATTAGCACAACATGGAGATAAACTCATTCGTCTGCGTTATAGAATATCCCAAGTTGTTAATTTTTGTTTTCTTTACAAGTAAAGAGGAAAGCATTATGTGGAGATCATGTCAGTCAGTCAGTCAGTCACCCAGTATCAACTCTTAAACTTCTGCACAAATAAAAAAACGCTCATTAAACTCTGTTGTGTAATTCCGATTTTCAGCTAGTCTGGTCCAAAATAATTGGTCTATCACAATGAGGGAACACATATTGAGGATGTCTGAGAAAAGAGAGATTAGGAAAGTATCTGGCCCTAAGAGGAGGCTGGCGGCTACTCCATAATTTGATCCCCTCACCAAACATTGTTATCGAGGTTAAGACGAGAAATATGAGATGGGTAATGCATATGGCAGGCATGGAGAGAAAAGAGTTGTTGGGTAGGAAAACCTGAGAAGGAACTTGGGAAGACATATGGGTAGATGGGATAATATCAAAATAGATTTTCAAGACAGAGACTAGGTTTGTGGGGCGGATGTATCTGGATGGGAATAAGGAAAAGTGGCGGGATTTTCTGGGCACAGTATTACATTTCGGGTCCTGTAAAGTGCCTGGAATATCTGGAATAGCTGATGAAGTATTAGCTTCTCAGGAAGTACTCTGGTCTATGTAGTTATTTAAGTATTGATCGACAACAAGGCCTAGGTTACGTAAAGTTATAAACGATCTGCTCCATATACTCCATAAATCTGATTGTTTAAAGTTCGACATAAGAGGTTTCCACCAAAAACCTTCAGGTAATTCATATCTTCAGGCATACTGATCCACAATAAACTCTCGTTGACATTAGGGCATAAAATGGCTAAATAGTTTCACAGATCCAGTGACATACGATTGCGAGAGACTGCCACTCGAGTTTATGCGGCAGTTCCATCTTCCAAGCACATTCATTAAAAAAAAGCCTGGTTTCTATGAGGCCAAACAATTGACTTTTCCATGTAACCTACTACCCCTCCTCAGGTTCTGATGAAATTCGGTACGGGAAACATTGATTTTCATTTAATTATTCTCCTTTGTAAGTAAGGCTAAACTTTAAAGAACGCCGTTAGAAATTACATAAACATTATGTTCACCAATCTTATGGTGACTGTGATGTTCGAATCGAATATTTAACTCTGTTGACATTCTACATATAAGCATACTCGAAGTGGCCGTTTTGGCGGTCTACACGTGACGCAAGAAGTTCCTTTCAATGGACCTCAAGAGAGTCTGTGGCTCTGATACAAGGTGGATGGAACACATGCATGGTCACCGTGAAACGTATGTAACTACACATAGCCTGGGTATTTCTTGGCAAAACATTCCCGTTGTGTAATAATAATATAAACAACCAACTAGAAGCAACGTTAACAATTTATTAATAATTTCAATCAGCTCAATATGTTTCGGGCGACAATTTCGCCCATCTTCGGGAGCACTAGACTGCGTTTACAGCTTGTGGTATAAAGCACGGACGATGCGGTCTGCTGGTTAGCAGCAGGCAGCATCGTCCGTGCTTTATACCACAATCTGTAAACGCAGTCTAGTGCTCCCGAGGATGGGCGAAATTGTCGCCCGAAACATGTTGAGCTGATTGAAATTATTAATAAATTGTTAACGTTGCATCTAGTTGGTTGTTTATATTATTGTATCAGTGATGCACGGTCACAGAAATATCAAATCCCCATTGTGTATTGACCTGCTTATTAATAGAGTAGTAAAATATTGTCTAATAGAGTTTCGTCTTTTAAGGTGTAGTAAATTATGTATTAAATCTTTTAAGTCAAAGCCTGAAGATGGCTTTTAGAAGCCGAAACATGTAGCTATGTTCTCTTAAATGTTCAAAAAAATTGTGTTAGACTACATTATACCAGTCTATTAATTATTTGGTATGAATGTTGCGGGCATGGTGGTTTATATCCTAAAACCATTAACCGTTTTAGGCTGATATGCCTCTGCCAAAAGTCCCATGGACAAGTTATGTAATTTATGAAAACTGACGAGTTCAGGTAACCTTTTTTTTTTCTTTCTTCTTTTTTCTTTTTCTTTTTTTCCTGACTTTGGCTCAAAGTTTCTGAGCAAGCTGAATGGAACTTCTATTTCACTGTACTTATTCGTTCCTGGTTCTGCCACGTGTTGTCTGGACACACTGCAGTTAACACGTCATTCCGCTGCAGATAATGCTGCCTACGTTCTGTAGAAAGTAACACGCAAAACTTTATACTGCAGATCCTTTGGCTATTCCTGGCCCTATCGCATGCCATGATGATGGACACTATGTTCTGCTGTTGGCTCATCTACACGTGTGAGCAACTCATTCATCTGAAAGAGATCATGAAGCCACTGATGGAGCTCAGTGCGTCGCTGGACACCGCGGTGCCTCACTCCGCAGATCTGTTCCGTGCCGCCAGCGCCGCTGGCAACGCTCCTATACCTTCAGGTAGTTAAAATGCCAACCATTATGGTTCGTTTAGTCTTAAAAAGGCTTCGTAGGTACTATACCATTTTGCATTATGCCATGCGCCCTTGGGATTATTATTAAGACGTATTTAATCTGAGATAATACGATTATGACAGTATTTAGTCCATCATAAAAATCAATAAACTTGTAACAGTTGTGCTATTAAAGACATTAACATATCCTGATGGAACAAACTTAATCTTACTAATTAAGATGTGTATACAGGGTGTCCCGGGGGGGGGGATGTGCCAGACTTCGGGAGAATGTTCCTTAAGTTAAAGTATACCGATATAACCCAAAACACCTATATCCGAAGTTGAACGGTTACGGAGATAATGGCGATAGAAAAGTGTAGTCTTCTTGCGGTTCTACGTACTGTACCTGTTCCGCGTGATGTGTAACCGTACACTGCGCATGTCCGTCCTTTAGCCTACAGCCGGGTCAAGCGCATTCACGCTGCGACTGAGTATCGAAAGTTGTCACTGTTACAGTTAATTGTGAGGATTTGTAAAAATGCCTTTTGTGTTTTCCCACGTGGAATATTGTGACTTGCATTTTGTGTATGGATTTTGTGATGGGAATGCACGTGCTGCTGTTGACGAATACCAAAGGCATTTTTCCGACCGAAGGATTCCATCTAGGGGTGTATTTTCTCGTATTCACCAGACAATGCGTGAGACTGGTTGTCTTCCGAGTGTTGCTGTGCAGTCTGAAAGGGAGGTGGTACCATTGATTGACGCGCGAGAGAACATTCTTGAGATGGTTCAGAGAAGTCCACGACTGTCCACTCGTAGAATTGCCTCTCGCATCGGTGTGTCACGTATGCAGGTGTGGCGAACATTACATGAGGAAGATTTACATCCTTATCATGATCACAGAGTACAACATCTGGAACCAGGGGACCCTGCTCGAAGTATGGATTTCTGCCACTGTATAACAGCACATCCCCAACTGTTAAGCGTCATTTTCACTGATGAGGCGTCTTTTACCCGGGACGGTATAAATAATTCACGAAATTTGCATACACGGTCCCACGATTATCCACATGAAACAAGTGTGACCAAGTTCCAAAGGAGATTTTCAGTGAATGTATGGTGTGGTTTGCCTGGTAACAAGTTGATCGGACCTTTTGTCTTTGACAACAATTTAACGGGAAACACTTATGAAGTCTTCCTGAGGAATGAGTTACCAGGTTTGTTGGAAGACATCCCGTTAATGATAAGGAGCCAAATGTACTTCCAACATGATGGGGCTCCCCCACATTACACTCGGCACGTGAGAGACTACTTGAATGAATCCTTCCCTAACTGCTGGCTAGATCGTGGTGACCCGTTGCATGGCCACCGAAGTTGCCAGATCATAACCAACTTGATTATTATATCTAGGCCACATGAAGACATTAGTGTATGAAACTAAGGTCAATTCACGAGCAGCACTGCGCGATCGTATTTTTGCAGCGGCAGAACACATACGCAACCATCCTGAGAACATTGCGTCTGCTACTCAGTCTCTGTTGATGCGTGCCGTAAATTGCATAGCAAGTGGAGGAGAGCACTTTGAACAGTTACTGTAAAGCAGGTACTGTATTTTAGTACAGGCAATAAGTAGGCTTATACTAAAATCTAAGTCAATAATGGTAAATCAGTGCTTCAAAACTGCTGGATATTCATGTGCCATGTAAAGTGTTTGGAACCCTAAGGACAACTACGACATTAGTGGGAGTGTTTATGTAGATGAATTTAATTGCTTTATGTGACTTAGATGTTAAGTACAGATATTAACACTACAGAAAGCACAAATTGCTGCTAGTTTTAATATGTATGTAGTAATCAATAAGAGTGTAACAGCTGTCATACTTTCAAACTTCTCTCGCAATTATCTCCGTAAACGTTCAACTTCGGATATAGGTGTTTTGGCTTATATCGGTGTACTTTAACTTAAGGAACATTTTCCCCGAAGTCTGGCACATTCTCCCCGGGACACCCTCTATGTTATTACTACAACGTTATATATCTGCAGCTGCACCTACTGCTAAGCAGAGTTGTAATTTTATAATCATGGGTATTCTCTTCTACCTTAAGGATCAGCCGTCGAAACAAAGCGTGGGTTACATGCGAACAACGGGAATCCACACAATTACTCTAATTAATTGTATGTCACTGTTGTCGCAGATACAGTGACACACAGGACATTATGACGTGCGTGGTATTGGCCCTTACCCGTATGTTCAGGAAATTCCCCGTTTTCTGTGGAACCCGAAGGTTTATAATCTTCGTAAACCAATCAGCCAAATGGCCGTACTCGGCTTAAAATTAATTCCACATTTTCGCAACATTATTCTTTCATATCTATGTCTACTTTCCTAAGTGTTTTTCCTGTCGATAATTTTAAACCAAAAGTCTGTATGCAGTTCTCGTTTGTTAGATGTAATAATAATAAACAATTAATACACTATTATTATTATTGCAGTTGAGTTTTCAGTCGGTGGTAGTAGTCCTTACTTACAGACAAAACAAATAAGAATAAAATATACATAAACGAAACAATAGAAAAAGACAGTGCAAATAATACAAAACAAGGTAAATACAAGTACACGTTACCAAAACACCCACACATTTGTCAAAACACCGACACATACACACACCACCCCTCCTCTACACACACACACACACACACACACACATTAAAACAAGCATAGTACAAGATACACACCGAAAGAAACAGTCACAACAATAATAATAATAATAATAATAATAATAACCATCGACTAGTAACCCTGAATCTAACAATATAATATTTTACTTTATCCTTATCTTTACTAATTTTTTATACTATAACGGTAGAGTACTCCCTGCCCACGTCATGGAGGCATATGGGAAGGGCGCTTGATTAAGTCCACCTATTGTTAACCTCGGCTCTAGATGGAGGTGAGCAACATCACGCCTCGGCCACTTTGTTCCCGAGAAATAACCCCGGTAACCATCGACTGGGAATGTCAGTGGGCCCCACATACGATCTGGACTTTGTGAAGATACAAAAGTCCCTTGCTTCTACCGGGACACTTTCTCATTTCCCCAGTTCGAAGTGTACAAATTGTGTACTTCATCGCTATGGTGATTACTGAGTCTCACGGTCCTTCATAAATCCATGGAGGAAGCCTTGCCGAGAAGCTGCAAGTCATTTACCTAGCCAAGAAATACAGCACCTACCGGATCAACATCTTACGTCGAATTGATTTTCAGGTGAAGGTGAGGGTATTCGTGCTATATACAGCAACCAGCACGACTTCTCCAATTTCCGACTGAATACAGGCACGCTTACCAACGTAAACACTGGCTCTATTGGACCAAACGGTCTGTCAAAGAAACATGAGCTCCTAGTGCGGTCCGCCATCAAGTACTGGGTGGAGAGGCACAAACACGTGGTCCGGTAAGTTAACCTAGTTTTATGGAAAGGAAAGTGTTCACTAGCTTGATTATTATAAAATGGGCATCCTGACATAGCGTACATATTGCAACCGAAATCTGGCGTTGTTAACCGCTAACACTTATTTTCAAAACTGGGGGATAAGGAAGGGGATTATCGACGATGCCAGCAGCATCAAAGGGACTGATGACAACGGCAGAACGGAGTGTTACAGGGCCCAGTTTCAGTCTGTTGTCTTATATATGCCAGTATTAACAAGGGGGAAGATAAACACGTACTACACACTCATTGATTATGTAGATTTTGAAGAGCCATCGGAAATAGAAATAGATGAGGTATTTTGAGATGAAACTGACAATTACTTTGGATCAGACAACAACATGCAATTAATTAATTAATTGTTTAATTAATCAATGTCCTTCCGTTTGTACGTATGGAACAACTCGGTTCCCACTGGATGGATTTTCATGAAATTCGATATTTGCGTATTTTTCGAAAATCTGTCAAGGAAATTCAAGTTGCATTAAAATCTGAATAGAATAACGTGCACTTTACATGAAGACCTAAAGTACATGTATGATAACTTCTCGTTCAGTTTTTCTTAGAATGAGAAATTTTACAGACAAGACTGTCTTTATCATTGCACCGTGCATTTTGTAGTTTATATAGCACACCAACAAATGCACATATATAGTCTTTAATACTCTAAAGTTTACATTAAAACACTTAAAACGCTCCTACATGTTTCGATCACACGATCATCCTCAGGGAGCATACTTTGTTTCTTGCTAAAATTACAGTTTAAAACACTCAGTGATTTACTTCGTTGTATTAATTTGGTGCTGTGGCAGCATGTCTGTAAGTAAAAATGAGACAGACATGCTGCCACAGCATCATATTAATTATAACGAAGTAAATCACTGAGTGTTTTAAACTGTAATTTTAGCAAGAAACAAAGTCTGCTCCCTGAGGATGATCGTGGGTTTTAATGTAAATTTTATATTATTAAAGACTATATATATATATATATATATATATATATATATGCATTTGATAGTGTGTTACTTAAATAATTTACAGACAAGAGTTGTAGAGAAAATCAAAATACACATTTCATGTTTAATAGCCCCACCCTGAAAATCATGCCATTTATGAGATAGTGTGGAAAGATATTATAAAGCTGGACAGACCACAGATGAAAAATAGCGAATGTCCATTGCATGCTGAATACCTAAGGCTACAAATATAATCTTAGAAAATGCAGTATTTACTGCTTTTCCACAATGGTTGCACGAACGCGCCTCAATGTTAAATTTTACGTATATTGCCTTTCGGATTAAAAAGTGGGGATAAAAATTGGCTGAGGAATAGTTAACAGGGGCGAATGAAACCACGCGTCACCCTAAATGTGTGAGAAAGGTCGTGTAAAATGTTTAATGAATTTTTGAACAGAACAAAATATTTTAGTCTCACAATAAAACCAACGAGAAGCACTAATTTCTCAAATTTACTTTTGGAATAGGACTCTACATGTTTCGGACACTATCTCTGTCCATCATCAGGAGTCTAGCGCTGTACACACAGCAATAGGTATAGGTCATACAGTTTATGCTAACTGCTTGCTAGCCAACAGTCAGCTTAACCTCTATGACCTTTATTTAATTTATATATAATTCAATCAACACAACAATAATATTAAAATATCAACTATGTTTATAGCGACATGTTTCGACTCGAAGAAGTCTTCATCAGGCTATGTTTAGAACTACATATGTGTACAAATATAGCCTGATGATGACTCCTTCGAGTCGAAACATGTCCCTATAAACATAGTTGATATTTTAATATTATTGTTGTGTTGACTGAATTATATATAAAATAAATATCTAAGAATAAAACACAACGGGATGACTACATTCAAATCTATGACATATACCTATTGCTATGTGTACAGTGCTAGACTCCTGATGATGGACAGAGATACTATCTTCATCTTATGTTTACTGGACCGTGCATCATTGTGATAGTTGCAGAATAAAAGACCAACTTGATGTCACTTGCTATTTTATTTCACTTCTTATGTGCTCAACATGTTTCGGACATTAATATATCCATCATCAGGAG
>Ga0123355_10016938_pt1 | contig 11499 bp, 5 predicted proteins | sample TergutEmb28metaG_3_FD_89872 | JGI IMG/M metagenome (GOLD analysis project Ga0123355, IMG submission 89872) | Embiratermes neotenicus P1 segment gut microbial communities from Petit-Saut dam, French Guiana - Emb289 P1 | ecosystem: Host-associated > Arthropoda: Insects > Digestive system > Gut ...
ATTGACGTAGAGATCTCTACTAGCGAAGCGCGCAATGCACGAATAAGTGCCTAAGATCAATAGAACTCATTTACATCTCGTAAGACAACCTGAAGATGGCCTATAAAGGCCGAAACATGTAGTAGTACTAAAATAAGTCAATAAATATACCTATATTGACACAGTTGTGTTAGACTACAAGCCAACCTAAGCTCATTCACACACAACGGGGATGACACACCTCGTAGATTGGAAACAGAAAATGTAAACAAATTTCCTTGGAGTGAAACCTGCTGGCAAGCGAAAATTGAGGATACGGTTAGGTAGACGGTAGAACGGGTTAGTTTGAGCGTTGGGGTTTATTTTGTTTCAGGTTGATAGCTGGTTTGGGAGTGGCTGTGTTCAAACTTTACTGCAGAGCTGCTTCAAGATAGGTACAGATAATCAGGTGGTACTGAACCGCGGAGTGTGGTTGGTTAGGTGACTTCAAGAGCTTGCACATAAAAATTTACATGTGCTGTATTTTTATTGGTTTTCTTGCCAAAAAATCTTGACATGCTCTCTCTCTCTTTCTCTCACGCTCAAGGATTCCACCTTTTTTTTCCGCAGAAAGAAAGTTGTTAATCGGATTTCCATCCTTTTCTACATAGCCTCTTATTCAATGGGAATAGGTTGGACCTTTCTCCGGGGGTGAAGTTACTGGGTATGAAGCTGGCCACTCTCATCTATTGTATAGGTTGGGGTGCACAAAAAGATTCGCCTACTCCCATATATGCTTTCATGGTATGACCCTTAAAAAACAACTGCTTCATCTGCATAGGCGCGTTCGCATAAATAGCGAAAAGCGCCTATGAGCGTCGTCACGTCTCTCCGCATGGCGGTCCGCAGTATCAGTGCGGCTGCACATGATGGACTTTCGTGGAATTTGATACTGGGCACTTCCACGAAAATCTGCCGAGAAACTCCAAATTCGGTTAAAATCGGACAAAACTATCGGGCAGTTCACATGAAGACCTGAGTACGTTTCAGTTTTGCCGGCGACATAAATTCTCCATAAAAACATTTTTGCACAACACTCGTTTTTTATACTGTTGGCAATGACATGTTCTGCAACAACACACACAACGGATTGTTGTTTCCACTATAACAATGGTTATGCGAACGTACCGCAATGTTACGTTATGCATACGTTGCCTGTCTTGTTGCACTTCGCTTTCCATAACCTTAGCTGGCTTAAACCAAAAAGAGTAAAAAAGTATTGAATGTTAATGGTTTGTCTCTGTACTTTTTATGGAGTTACGGTGGATCAGTGTAGTCAGAATTTTATATATATATGTGTGTGTGTGTGTGTGTGTATGTGTGTGTATGTGTGCGCGCGCGCGTGTATATATATATATATATATATGTGTGTGTGTGTGTGTATATATATATATATAATGTGTGTGATGATGTCTGTCTTAGGAGATCATGTTGTCTCTGCGGTGACACACGTGACGAATTCGCAAAGTACTGAGTTAGAATCTTGAGGAGAGGAGAGTGTAGCGTATCCGGACTCGGGTGTCTGTGATCAGTTGAATGTCTGTAGCGCACCTTGACATGAATCATGATCTCCTCCTTTCCTTTATTATTCACGCACTCTTTCCCTTTCCCTTTTTCACCGTTAAATGAATTACCATACTTTACATCACTGTATTTTTCCTGTAGATTTTCCCCAAAATTCACCACGCCCTTAACACCGGAAGGTCAAAGGCTAGTAAGTCTGCAAAAAATACCTTGATATTTATAGGGTGCTTCTTAACCACTTGTAGCGTCGTGTTGTTCGGGAAATACGTTATGCATTTGATGCATGGCCAAACGCTGTGGCTGAATGATAAGCGTTCTATTCATTGTTCGTGAGGTCCCGCGCCCTGAGCACCGACTGGATTGTCGTGACAGAGTTTCCTTTGTGTTCCTTATAAACTGCAGGCAAATTCTGGATAATACCTCACTAGGCTACGGCCTTTCCGTTCCACATCCCCTCTAATTCATTGTCCACAAAGATTTATATCGACGCCGTAGGAGTTGAGCGATTGAAATCGTTGGTAAATAAGCCATGAGTAAGGAAGTAAATTGACGCTCTGTCGTGAAGTAATCCATGAGTAGTCAAACAGACCTTGAATCATGCGGTGCAATACCGTGACACTGCCTGGAATGGAACCTTGGTACTCAAAACTTTCGGATGCCTAGAATATTTTACTGTACATCACGGCGCGGTGATTCTTGTGTTACATATGTTTGGGTTTTGCACGGCAGGCTGCTGTACTGAAACCTTAGCCTAATAAGCATAGCAAGAAAACATCCTTACATTCACACAGCCAAATGTGAGATACCTGTGACCACCTATTGAAGATATTGCTGATTGAAGGGATATGTTATCAATCTTAAAAATATTTACTCCATTCATTGTGAATCATTATTTTCATTTAATCTACCAACTCTATGAAGTTTTAACACATGATATAACAGCCATTTCGCTCCGACGTGTATCGGCATAACAATTCCATCATCGCGGAATACATATCAAGGTTAAAGCCATATATAGTAAACGAGGTTACAACTGTGAATTTCGTAGCCTTCAGGACATTCTGCTATTAGTAGCAGCAGAATTTACTGAGGATTATTACGGGCACTTACTAAGCAATCTACCCTTTCGGTTGCATCTCGGCTTCCATTGGAGGGATTTTCTTGAAAGTACATATCTCTTACATTCCGCGCATGCGCTACGGACGTTGCAGGTTTGGTTGCGATCGGTTAGTAATTAAGGGCACTTTACGTGGACACGAATGTGTTTTTCGTCCGTATCTGAGCTTCCATTTGAGGTATTTTGCTGAAATTGCATACCGTTCACCTTCCTCGCCTGCTCTAAAAACCTGGCAGGTTTGGTTGCGATAGGTCAATAATTACGGGCACATTACTTATAGAACAATATTTTTTCGACTGTATCTCGGTTTCCATTGGAGATGTTTTTATGAAAAATGTACCTTGCACATTACTCGCATACACTACCAACCATGTAGGTTTGGTTGCAATGGGTCAATAATTAAGGGCACTGTACTTGGAGTGTAGTCTGCTTTTTCTGTTGTATCTCGGTTTCCATTTGAGGCATTTTCCTGAAAATTCATACTTCGCATTCCCCACACATGCGCTACGAACATGAAACGTTTCGTTTCGATCAGTCAGCAAGTAAGGGCACTTTGCCTGGGAAGCACTGTGCCCTTTCAGCTGTGTCTCAGCCACCATTAGAGGTATGGTCCTGAAAATTCATACTTCTCATTTTCCGCACATTCACTACAAACGTACATTTCGTTTCGATGAGTCAGTAAATAAGGGCATTTTACATGGAGAGCAGTTTGCTTTTTCGGCTATATATCGGCTTCCATTGAGGGATTTTTCTTAAAAATTCATACCTCGCACACTCCACGCATGTACTAAAACCGGTTCGAGTTTGGTTGTGTTCGGTTGATAAATAATGGCACTTTACTCTTAGAGCATTGTGCTTTTTCGCCCGTATCTCGTGTTAAATTACAGGTATTTTCTTTAAAATACATTCCTCGCATGCGCTACAAACGTTGCGTTTTTGGTTGCGATGGGTCAGTAATAAAGGACACTATTGCTTGGATGGCAGTGAGTTTTTTGGCCATTTCTTGGCTTCCATTGGAGGTATTTTACTGAAAATATATATCTTACACATTCCGCGAATGCGCTACAAAGTTGGCAGGTTTGGTTACGATCGGTCAGTAATTTAGGGTACTTCACTTTTAGAGCCATGTGCTTTTCTAGCTGTATCTCGGCTTCCATTGCAGGTATTTTCATGAAAATACATACCTTGCACGTTCTGTTATGCACTACCTAGCTTGCAGGTTTGATTGCGATCGGTCAATAATTAAGGGCACTTTTACTTGAATAGCATTCTGCCTTTTCGGCTGTATCTCTGCTTCCATTGGAGGTATTTTTTTTATAGAATTCATACTTTGTTTTTTGTGTGTTTTTTTTTTGCGCGCATGCGCTGCAAGCGATGTAGGTTTGGTTGCATTCATTTGATAATTAAGGGTACAACTTAGAGAGAAATGTGCTTTTTCGGCTGCATAACAGCCTTTTGTGACATTGCGCATCTCGCATTTCTCATGCATGTACTGCAAACGATGCAAGTTTGGTTGCAATCGGTTAATAATTAGGGCAGTTTTCATGGGGAACTCTCTGCCTTTTCAGCTGTATCTCGGCTTCCATTGGGGCATTTTCCTGAAAATATCTCACACTTTTCGCGCATGCGCTCCAAACTTTGCAAATGTACATTTTTATGCCGAAACATGGAGTGCAGTTGCTGTTATTTTATGAATTGTAAGTTGGTACAGTAAATGAAAATAATTGATTTTAAGGAACTGGCATAGTTGTTCTCTCAGATGATGATGCACAAGCACCGAAACATGTAGGGTATGCGCATCAAATGTATGTATGTATGTATTGTGCATTTAGTTGGTATTAAAAAGTTGTCTGATGGATATGTTAATTTGTTTGTTCTGTTAATCACCTCCACCGGAGGCATGCTTACACATGGGCTTACATTGTGTACCCTAACTAGGCAGTAACTCTTACCTGGCGAAATGAACCCGCACAAAAAAGATAATTCTATCATAAAACCCTCGGACGTTATTTACTTAAAAATATAAACGTTTAGTCACACTTAGTTTGGATCGTTTTTAGGCGCTTTCGCAAAATTCCGAAAGGCAATTATTAGCTTCGTTGTGTCTGTCGGTCCGTCTGTGCGTTCGCATGGAACAACTCGGTTTCCACTGGACGAATTTTCGTGAAATTTAATATGAGTATTTTTTTCGAAAATATGTGGAGGCAATGGAAGTTTCATTAAACCTGAGAGAATAACGGGTATTTCACATGAAGACCAATATACAGTTATGAGCATATCTTGCTTATATATATATATATATATATATATATATACCAGTCAACACAACTATATAATAAATGCATAAGTTAAAACAACATGTTTCGCCTTAAAAAGTCGTCGTCAGGCTAAGCTAAGAACCATGAAGTTCTTTACAATGTGACTGCGCGCATTTGGGATACCAGATGGCTCACAGTTTTGTGCTGTGATTCGTACCATGTACATAACATGACATATTTATTATACTATTATATGTTATGTACATGGTACGAATCACAGCACAAAATTGTGAGCCATCTGGGATCTCAAATGCGCGCAGCCACATTGTGAAGAACTTCATGGTTCTTAGCTTAGCCTGACGATGACTTTTTAAGTCGAAACATGTCGCTTTAACTTATGCGTTTATTATATAGTTGTGTTGACTGGAATATATATAATAAAGTGAATATATAGAACCAATACACAACGGGATGACTTCGTTCAAATATCTTGCTTAGTTCTTCTTGGAACGTGGAACACTTCAGACAAAAGTTGTAAAGAAAATAAAAACACACTTTTTGGGTCCAGTAACTTTTTTTTTTTTTCGAAAATCTTTCTATTTATGAGATAATGTAGTTAAATACTGTACGGCCGGAAAGGCCAGAGATGACAGTATGGCGCATGGGAATTGCATGCTGGATACCTCAGGCTATACACACTCGGAATATGTAATACTTATTGCTTTTCCACTGCATCAGTGTTGCACGAACGTGCCTGAATGTTACTTTATACGTACCGTATATTCTAGAATCTAATCCACACCCGAATCTAATCCGCACTAGTTTTTGCCGATTTCTTAAACGAAAAAAAAAAGTTATTTCGCGGTTCTAATCCGCACCTTTCCTTCAACCGCCTTCAGAAGTCGCGCGGTGGGTGTCGGCTGCATGGAAAGACATCCCGGAGAGCATTATCGTCAGATCTTTCAGGAAGTGTTGCATAAGCAATGCTTTGGACGGATCCAAAAATGACATTCTATGGGAGGACGATGGTGAAGATAAAGATGATAGTGACTGGGTGACGGATAACGATTCAATTTTGAGTGATGACGGCGAGTCTGGTGTATAATAAATTATAAATATTATACAGTTATTATATAATATTATAAATAATAAATAAAATAATAAATTATTTATTGTATTGTTCTTACGGCACGCACAGCGGCTTTATCATTTTTCCAAAATCCACCTCACGACCGCGAATCTAATCCGCATCTGAATTTTTGGCTCTCTGAAACTATAAAAAGGGTGCGGATTAGATTCGAGAATATACGGTACATTGGCTGTCTTGTTATGAATAAAGTACGAATTGAAGAGCATTTGTATGCCTACGGAAGTTTGCTGTTTTGACTATTTCTGACTTCCTGTGCTGGGGCTTGCGTAGTCGAATGATGCTGACAGCTATGATGGCGGTAGCGTAGCTACTGGTAGCCCCCCATGCCGGACAAGTCGAAGACGAAAAGGGATACCTTGGTCCGCCACGTTGGGGGTTGGGCGTGAGGGTGACATCGTCACCCCCTAAAAGAGTTTGTGTTGACCTCAGAGATGCCTTGGAGAGGACTGATCGACAGAAGACGATCTGGCTGTAAGGAAAAGGATCTGACTTTTGGTACGTAGAACGTGTGAGCACTGTTCAAAACTGGACCCCTTATCACGAAAAGGGTTTTTAATGGGAAATTTTATAATACAAAACCAGCGGGAAAACCATGAATAAGATGGGAGGACGTCGTCCGGAGGGACACATCACAGATCCTAGGAATACGAAGATGGAGGAGACGACCAGAAAACAAAAGAATAGGGGGAGGCGTCTTCTGAGGAAGGCCAGGGCCCAGAAGGGGCTTTAGCGCCATAGATGGAATGGAAAATTCCACACGTTCGCACGTTTTCCATTAGTTTTCACTGTTTGTGCGTCAGTTGCACGAAGTACATAAAATAAACGCGTAATGGGGTTATAATACCCATTCTCCGTGTTTTTGGCTGTCGAAGTTCCTGAACGGTGGTCTCCCTAAAAGTTGTCTCACGAACGTAATTTTGGGTTATATGAATCTAGTATAAATATATACTTTGTGTGGAACTATTAACGTTCTTTATTTTCTGAATAGGAATTGGTGGGCTTTATTAAGAGTTGCGGCCATTACTTGAAAGGCTTTTCGATACGGTGAATATTCTGAGAAACGACCACAGCTGTCATGTGGGTTTCCGAAGGTTTGCCTCGTTTTTTCGAACGAGGAAAGCAGCATTACAAAACAATGTTCAGGACCAAAGAGAGACAAAATTCGTTTAGACTGAGAGATATTAAGCAGCGAAGAGCTTCGTTATTTGCAGATGTTACCCGATATTTTTAGAACGATAAGTACTAAGTATATGCACGTGATTTTGATAAAGAAGCCTTATTGTTCTACGTCGTCTGAGAATCCAGAAGTCCGCTCTCTGAGTAAAACGTGCCGTAACAATCTGAAAACTTAAATGTTAGGGAAGTTGGTGGGGAGGGTGGAAGCTGGTTAATGCCTGCTTTAGGATCGTATGCATTGACGGGGTTTATGGGCGCCTGGTACCTTCAGGACGAGTTAAGTCCGTCCGTCCGTCGACTTTTTTTTCTGCATTGTCTATGAAGGTCGCGAGAGCGAGTACTGCTCAGTTCTGGTAACTAGAGATCTGGAAGGTGTGTGAGAAATGCGGGCAGGATGGGCTGGGTGTAGGACTTAGCAACTACTGTCTGTGCGAAAGCATTTATCACCTGCATGAGAGTTACTGTGCCGGCACCTAATGTTCTAGCGGTCGGTGTATTTGAGATTGGTATTTTTCGCTGATATGTCGTGCCATAAAACAGATACTATAGTCATAAGCTGCTCCTCCCTTTTCCTTCGCCTTTCCCCACTTCCTCAACCCGCATGTTTCAAGATATGGTAAATGGACTGTATATGTTTCAGCCACTTACAGGGGCACACATGCAAGGATGCACGTAGATTTCTGCTGTCTCCAAGCCAATGTGAACCGGGAGACTGGAATGAGACAGCGTAAAGGGATCCAGAAGCTTAATTCAATTCCACACATTTAACGCTGAGGTATATTGGGGATTATTAAGTTGTCTTACTGTGAGCTGAAGTTAGTACGAGGCACTATGCTTTGTACGTACGTTGCCGCCGGAACTTCATGCAGGGTTCTGGGCCTGTTAGTTTCCCTGCTGGAGTGAAGTCAGTTGCCTGATTGTAGAAGTCCTTTCAAATTAACATATGCAGACTTTACGCAAGGGTCGTCACTGTAGAGAATGAGTTTTCCCTCATCTGGAAATTGTATTTACATTGAAGTTTGTATTTGGATGTAATGAAAGTTAAATGTACTGAAATTAGTTATTGTCGTTTGGGGAAACGTAAAATAAAGTGAACTCATTCGAACCGAAAGTTCGTTGTACAGTTGTAATATTGACGTAAGTGTACATTCGTCATCACATATCGCGTTGTTGGCTGCAGGCTGGACGACACTCTGGGGAGCTAACTCGCCCTTCAATCCAGAGCGTACTCTAGGCTCTTACCTGGGGAGTAACGTTACCGGAGCATTGAGATGACCACTCCCTCGTCTAGGGCCGAGGTCTAGAATGAGTAGGTATTTTCCTTCGCGTTTTCGTTTTACCTTTGTGTTACCCTCAAAGGCCGTACTCCTATTAGCTTGATAGTAAAGGTAAAGCAATCCCATTACAGGCCTGGACAGGCCCTGAGGGTTCCAGGAGGCTGAGGCTTCCATATTTCAAGACAGTCGGCACGTGAAGGTGGTAAGGTTGTCAGCCCTACGCACCGGCCGCCTTTACCCCCCAGAAAATATTCCTGGCACTTATTTCTGTTAGAGGCTGAGTCGACCCCAGGGCCATAGTAGCTTGTCGGTAGAGCTTATAAATTCACGGTGAAGTGTTTCGTTGTTTAATGAATGCAGTATTTGATGTGAGTTTGAAATAAGCCTAGGTTATCCCAAATATTTCTATCCTTCAGCAACATCTTCAACAGTAGATCTATATCTTGACTGGGAATCATTCACTGTTGGAACTTCGTCCATTATCTCGTGTTTAAAATAAAAAAGTAAAACCAAAAATTAACAATGAAAAAAAATTAAAACAAAAATCCCTTAGGTGCCGCAGCGTTAAATCTGTGGAATTAAGCTTCTGGATCTCTTTCGAATGTCCTTTTCCAGTCTCCAAACTGTCGGTAGGTCGTAGGTTAACGATAGTAGATAGCTGGTATTAGTGGGTTAGCTCTGGTTTTCACTCTTATTTATGTAAACACTACACGATGGACAACGTCCAAGTAGTGGATCGTTCCATATTTGTTATTACATGGCAGCCTAAGATTTCATGATTGATCTCGCAAGTACACGTGCTTTGAAATAAAAGTGAAGCTAAGGTATTAAATATGTTTGGGGGTTGTTTAATTGTTGTGTATTTTTGTGTCTGTTCGATTTGTTTTTTATGTTTCTTATACACTATGAAGCAGCGTCTTCTTGAGAAGCTCTGCAGTATGACCGCCCTGTGTGCAGGAACCCGCGAACTCATTCGACTAAGCTTCAAAGGATTAAGCTTTTTTTCATGCAAATTGAACAACATTTTCCGTGTATTTCATGTTCTCTTATGTTTTTGATACCGCTTCAGAGGCAGGTCGATGCCAACTGCCTCTCCCCCCACGCCCCTCATATCTGATCCGAATGCCGCTGTCCTTGTGCAGAATTATGGAGCCTTACGAGATCGTAAACACACTGATACAGTGGCCGTCCGCGTCTCTTAGTGATTCCGAATTCAGGTGCCCGCAGGCCGGTAACTGTCGCCTGTGAGTAATGGAATAATGTTGAATGCCTCGAAGTTTAACCTACACAAAGGAGGAGCTTGTAACTCGTATTATGTTCCTGGAATCTGGTTTTCTTATAGCGGTGCTGCTGAAGATTCAGTTCTCATGGGATGGTGCTGTGTCGTAGGGCCAGTACTTCCCGAAGTTTCGAATGTTACTTTTACTACTCTTTATCAGATATAGATGTATGGATACGTGTAGTCGTGTCAGGCAATATAATATGAATGCAAGAGACGATTGCTTTCCTTCATATGTTCTTCAGTCACTGACATGTTGCCATTTTTCCCTGTATGACCTCTGTCGCTGAAAAGTCGCCAATTAAAACAAGAAACTTGAAAGAACATTCCATAATCTTCGTGCCTTTCGTACATAGTTATTACACTTTGTCTGTAATTGGTACTATAAGAGATAAGGTGTACTTTTAATGGGGTGGAGAAAGCTATTCACGTACACCGTTCCTTGTGGCATACAACGAAACTGAGTTGTAAGACCGACCACTTTACACAGCTCAGGTGCACGAGTAAACATAACATAAAGGTGTCATCTTTGTTGCATGCAACAGGGCTGAGGGGGGGGGGGGGTCATTACGCCTCTGGTGCTGTGTTCAAGGAGGATAAACTCCAGCCCCCCGGCCTGTGGATGATCATACTGAATAGCTGAACAGTTGATATTTGTGTCACTTTTCAACAAATGCTGTGTTTCTTGTGGAACTGGAAATGTCATCCGTGTGTTCTTAGAATCCTGCTTCTAGGTCCCATACTAAGCCATAATCCAGTACTTCTATTTCATTGTTTTTAATATTATATCACTTTACGTATAGGTCGTCCAAACGTTTTTTTCCAAAACGTGAATCTCAACCAAAATAAATGCCGAGCCCATCGAATCATAGAATTCGATTTTAAGTGCCACCCCTTTAGTATTTCAGCAATGTAAGGTTGTGCCTAGTACGGTCGTCTGTGTACATTTCGAACTTCATTATGTGTGTGAAAAGATATACAGGCTGTCGCAGCCATTACGGAGCAATGACAACTTAGAATGAAGCTCTTTTGAGGAACACGAAAGCTGAAGCTAGAGTCTAGAGAGACCCTAAAATGCTAGAATACACAATCCATCTGACGCTGCCTGTAAATGGGAGCTTTTGACGTCACATCGTTGTCAACGGTTTCATTTCGTAAGGTTCCATTGTTATCTTGACGTCACTGAATGTGTATGGAGGAAGTAATTAACATTTCTGTCATCACGTTCATTTGTAAGGTTCATTATTGTGAAGTATGATGTTGATGCCTTTTACATCCGATACTCAAACTTAGGCCTAGAAATGTCTCTGTTGACGTAGTGATGTCACTGCATGGCTATGTCGATAATTATAACGATACGTTGTCCAAAATATCTCACAAATTCCAAATTATTTGGCAGATGTCGGATTTTCTGTCGTGCCTGCAGATAAGAAGAATCTCCAAATTGTAGGCTGCTGCTGGATAAAAATGATTTGAAATTGACTTGGTAGTTCACATACAGAAGAAGCGTTACTGGATACGTTAAGTTATTGCAATTTCCAGGCAACACAGTATTGCTGCTGTTGCTGCTGTTTTGTTTTGCTTTGTGGGGGAGGAAAGAGTTTTTTATAGAAAAGGTTTATAGGAGTAGTAGGTGATGAGAAGTGAAAGACTGGAGTGAAAGCGCGAGTAATCTAATGATTGTAAAAAAAAAAAAAAAA
>Ga0123355_10016939_pt1 | contig 11499 bp, 9 predicted proteins | sample TergutEmb28metaG_3_FD_89872 | JGI IMG/M metagenome (GOLD analysis project Ga0123355, IMG submission 89872) | Embiratermes neotenicus P1 segment gut microbial communities from Petit-Saut dam, French Guiana - Emb289 P1 | ecosystem: Host-associated > Arthropoda: Insects > Digestive system > Gut ...
AATTGTGAACGTAAAATTTCCAATTCTCTGCAAATGGTTATTATTGCCTTTGTCCGTTTATTGCTTAACAGGATTTAATTTGGGTCGGCTTTCGCTTTTCGTAGACTCGGAACAGGCTCTTACTGTGGTAGGTAATCTTGTTTCGGTTTTGACTGCCAATACCAAACGATTTGAGGAAAGTATACAAGTAGCAGATAAAGGCATAGCTATGATTAAGGGCAATTTAGATACCGCAATAATGTATTTTAGATTTTTGCACTGCAAAGCACATGCTCATATGTCTCTTGGAAATAAGGAAGAAGGAGAAGAATTGTATAAAAAATGCCTTTTCTTCGCTTATTCACTTGGAGAAAACATACCATACGATATGAGTATCGAATGGCTCAAGTGTGAATTTGGGACATATTTTGGCTACACGCTGGACTTATCTATGCCATGGTGATTCAAATCTAATATAAAAATATGGCGTGTTGCTTTGTAAAGATACAAAAATAAAACCGTGGTTCATGCTAAAGTATAGCAGACCACGGTTTTATTTTTATGTTGAGCTTTGAAAAATCGTATTTATATCCTAGGGCGTACTGTACAAGGCATTGTTGGTTCTACACGAGTTTTACCAAATCCTTCTATACAAGCGATATAGAATAATTGCCGCTTCCCCGCGTGTAATGGTGGAACTAGGCATAAAACGTCCGTCGGCGCGGCGCACTACCAAATTTTCGCGAGTGGCTAAGGATAAATCTGCCAGACTCCAATCAGCGAAATCATCTACATCTGTGAATTCCTGTAGATAGTTCATTGGGTTTGTTGGGTTGCGGTAGCGCATTTCGGTACGCAGAATACGGGCAGAAAGGGCTACAAGTTGGTCGCGTGGGGTGTTCATATGTGGGCTGAACGTTCTACTTCCTGTTCCTGTCATAATATTGTGCCGATTAGCTGTGCCTACTGCCGCAAAAAACCAGTCATTTCTGTTTACATCTGCAAAGCCGCCATCTGCGTTGGGGTCATTAATGCCCAAAACGCGGGTTACCAAGGCCGCTACTTGCGCTCTGGTAAGCGGGTCATCTGGTGCGAACTCGGTGGGGGTCATTCCGTCGATTATACCTTTTGCGGCTAGGGTTCTGATTGCACGTTGCATTTCTTGTGAACGATTGTGTATGTCAGCAAAATCTATGCGATTTTCTACTACGGTGTAAGTTCCGGTTTGTTGTATGCGTGCGTCTAGTAATCCAGTAACCGGGTTATGATTGCCACCTGCATTTTGACCCGTATCGCTAATAACTGCCTGGTAAGCCGGGTCGCCGGAAATTGGCGGTACAGATAGCCGAACGGATTCGGTTACAGGGCGGCTAAAAGTCACATTATAAGAACGCGAACCATAATTGCCACCATTTTCTATTTGCAACATTTGTGCAACTAATTCAGGGTCGTTACCTGCCATTAGTACTTCTGCAACAGGGGTAGGGCTATTTGATTCTATAGAATCAAAGCTGGATACATAAATATGCAAGGGCGTATGAGCATTGTTCATAATAAATGTGTGGGTAAAGGAAAGGTCGTAGTAAGGGGTGTGTATCCAAACCCTATCTACCTCCGCAAACATTGCAGAAGGCTCCACAAGTATATTGATTTGGTCATAATCCGTGGTGATAAAGGCCACGCTTGCACTAAGGTCACGGTTAAATTCATGCCCTCTTGCACCAAACATTTCAATGATGGAAATGCGGGTATATTGGGCAATGTTTTGCAGATATTCCATATTAGGCTGATTTACTATTATATGGTTGCTGTCTAGTTGATGACTTGCCGCTTGAGTTATGGCTAGCTCTGCAAATAAGGCTAACTCGCTATTGTCTATGTCGGAAAGTTGTCCAGTATCGTCTAGCAGATAGTCAAGGGCGCGTTCTACGGCATGAACTGCGGAAATAGAATCAGTTATTTGGTCTATTGCGTCCTGGCCTGTTGGTGTAGAAACGGGTGTAGGCGGGGGCGTTGGAATGTTTTCACTGGGTTGAAGGGGAGGTTCGCCTGTAGTGCCGCTTCCGCCATTATCATCATTTTCTACTGCATCATCGTCTTCGTCAGTATCATTGTCAGAGTCATCGTCATTGTCGTAATCATCTTCATCTGCGGGGCGTGGTGGACGGTCAAGCGATGGCCGCGGAGGTCTAGGATTTCTGGCACCGTCACTATCGCCGCCTGTAGCTGGAGGTGATGAAGGGGGTCTAGGTGGAAGCGGGGGCTGAACCGGATTTTGCGGGTCGAAATAGAAGGTAGTAGTTGGCAGGTCGGGATACGATAGCCCGATTACGCTTTCTTGTGAGGCAAGATTGTTATTAGAAGCATTAAGAACGGCAAGTACTAAAAGGTCGGTTACATCTATGCCCGTCAAATGGTTGTTGGAGACATTCAGGTAAAGAAGCTCATCTAAGCCGCGCACATCCAAGGCTCCGGTCAAGTTTCTTGAACTTAAGTTTAATTCTGTGACACGTAAATACTCATATGAAAGCCTTGTAAACCAAACAGGCCCCTCATCTGACCATGTAGAAAAGGTATACCAATCATCAGGTATGAATGTACCGTCGGGTGGATAGGCTATGGTTGCGTTTAGTAGGTTGTTTTGCGTGATGATTCGGTTGATTATGGCTATGTCGGATGGGCTGTAGGAACGACCAGTTGGAGGGCGGTTGTTGTTGCCGTTGTTGTCACCATTATCATTGCCGTTGTCATTTCCGTTGTTATCTCCGTTGTCATTGCCGTTGTTATCACCGTTGTCATTGCCGTTGTTGTCACCGTTGTCATTGCCGTTGTTGTCACCGTTGTCATTGCCGTTGTTGTCACCGTTGTCATTGCCGTTGTTGTCACCGTTGTCATTGCCGTCGTTGTCACCATTGCCATTACCGTTGTTGTCACCATTGCCGTTGTCATCACCATTGCCATTGCTGTCATATGGTAATATCACAAGGTCAAATGCGGAAGATGTGGCATCGTAAAATGAAACGGTCAATGAATGTGTTTCCGCTGGAACCTCATCGGTTATATTAATAGTAAGTGTTCCATTATTGTCACTGATTGTAATATTGTTGGCTGTGATACCTTCTATGGCAGGATAGAGTGTGGGGATGTATGTACCATCTGAGATGTATTCTGTGGTTAGCGAGAAAGTAACATTGCCTGCTTCACCTGATGTTAAGGTGCCTGTTTGTTCACCAACGGTTATTGTAGGACTAGGAGGCTGTGTTTTATCAAACACTGTAACAGTTGCAGTATCATAAAAATCAGCATCGAATGTTGAAACTGCGGTTACTGTTAAGGTTGTGGCTATTTCGTCCTCCGCCACGGTCAATAAACCCGTTTGCGATATTTCAGTATCATTGGATTCGTTACCGTCAACTTGCCACTCTACAGTGTCATTTGCACCGAATCTGACTACTACATCGGCAGTGAATTGTTGTTGTTCGCCTTGGATTATGTTTGCGGTTTGGGGAGATACTTCTACGCTGACAACAGATGGTACAGGAATACGTTGCGGCAAAAAGTGGATATAACCATCCTGGTGAACACCAAAGTGTTCTAAGGGAACTTCATTTGGGTATAAAGTAAGACCAGTACCTTGCCAGCCAATAATACTGTTGGGAGATTGCATGTAGTTTCCACGCACATCCATTGCCTGTAGCTGTGATAAATTGCTCACGTCCAACTCTGTCAATTCTGTGTTAAAGACCGCAAGATATTCAAGTTGTAATAAAGTACTCACATCTAATACGCTCAACGGTTTTGCCCCTGATGTTGCTAAGTGAACTGGAGTGTTTACAATTGTAAGTGTATTCAATTGCGTCAAGGCACTCACATCCAATGAGCTTAAGTAAGTGTTAATAATGGCTAGAGATTCCAATTGTGTTAAAGCACTCACATCCAATGTAGAAATTGGCCCTCTAGCACTGAGTGCCTCCAATTGTGTCCAGTCACTTATGTCTAATGTAGTCATGTTAAGGTCAAATACATGAAGACTCCTTAATTGAGGCAAAACCGTTGCATCTAGCAAATTTAGTATGTGGCTACATACAGCTAGGTCATCCAGTAAAGACAAATGATTCAGTTCCAGTGTGGTTAGCGGGATATTAAGAATATGAAGGAATTGAATTTGTGACAATCCACTCAGTTCCAGTGTGACTAAAGGGATATCAACAACCTGAAGGGTTTGAATTTGTGACAATCCGCTCAAATCTAAAGTTGACACTGGTACCCTATCAATTACAAGAGATGACAACTGTGATACGTTACTCAAGTCAATCGTGCTAATAGGGGAGGCACTAATATTAAGAAATCCTAATAAAGGAACACTACTTAAATCAAGTGTCGTTACTGAAGTTTCATAAAGGGCTAGAGAATTCAATTGAGATACATCGTCTAACCCAATGAGTGTTGTTAAAGGGGAATGGAGGACGTGGAGGGATTGTAATTGTAATAAACCACTCACATTTAACGTGGTCAATGAGGTATTGTTAACACTAAGATGATTTAATAAAGGTACGTCACTCAAGTCAAGCGCGTTTATAGGTGAGCCTTCAATATGAAGTTGTTCTAAAAAAGGAACATTACTTAAATCAAAATTCGCTATTGAAGATCCAAAAATGCTTAGAGTGGCCAATTGAGGTACATCATTCAACCCTATAAGTGTTGTTAATGAGAATGAATGGTGGATATGGAGGAATTGCAATTGTGATAAACCACTCACATTTACTGAAGTTAGCTGACCCGTTATATTCATAACATCCTGTAATTGCGACAAACCGCTCAAATCTAAGTTACCAATCAAGTTGACACCTGATTCTCCAAAGTTCAAAGATACGATACGGCGAGGTGAATCATTAGACCAACCAACATGAGAACCAAAATGTTGATTCCAATCGTCAGGCAATTGGGCATCGCCTGACTGTGCAATTGTCCAATGAAGCCCATTATTCATAATAAATGAATTAATCACTTCAACATCAGGCCAGTAATAATCGCCTATAATAAATGGCGCAATTGGTACAAACTCAAACGCGATTGGGGTTGCTATGTAATCATCGCCCCAGTAATGCAACTCGTACTCGTCCCATTCGCTGGCAGATACTATTGTTGGTGAAGCCATATTGCTAAACACTACAATAATAGCCAACACCAGTGCCAAATACTTAACGGTCTGTTTCTTCGCGCTAAACATTTTTTCACCCTATAAATTTTGCTCAAGCTTTATCTTTGTTGAGCAAAATTCCCCTTCTATAATGAAATTTTCTAATTTCTTCCGTTCAAAATGCAAGAACTGTAACTGCTATCTCAGCACATTGATAAAATCATATCGCTCTGATACACTTATTCCAAAATAACATTACCCTCAAGAGTAATCTTATGGAGGTGTTCCTATATGAAGTACGTTTACACCGCAATATTTAGCCCGGAACCCAGTGACACCAACAAGAATTTGTTAAGCGTTGTATTCCCTGATATACAAATGTGTCACACCTGCGGTCAAGACCTATTAGATGCTATGGAAATGGCGGCTGATGTTTTGTGCCTATGCCTATACCATTTAGAGGAAGAAGGGGAAGATATCCCCGACCCGACCCCACCACAAAATATCAAAGTAGAAGGCAATGATTTTATTACTGCTATTGCCGTTGACACCAATTATTACAGACAATTTTTCGCCAACTACGCAAATCAAGCTATAGCCAACTAATTTCTGTAATTTAACTAGCGACTACACAACGTGAATTTTTGCATAATTCATAGGAACCGTTCCTGGGGAAATAATACCACACGCGATTTATTTGGTAAAGACACAAAAAGAAAACCATGGCACATGCTGAAATACAGCAAGCCATGGTTTTTTTGAAATTGGTATTTGAGATATTTGCACCTCATGCAACCCTTTTTTTAATCACCAACACATTTTTATTGTCCTCATACTGGTATTCCACACAATCCATTATCTTTTTTACCATGAAGATGCCCAACCCGCCAAGCTTACGTTCTTCAGCACTTAGCGTAATATCAGGATCTTCTTTGTTAAGCGGGTTAAAAGGATTACCACTATCCTCAAAATGAATAACAACCTCATCACTAACAGCTATCCGAATTGTCACTTTGCCAACCACAGGAACAGGCACATCGTGAGAATACGCATAATGTGCGATATTAACAAAAATTTCTTCCGTAGCTATGGCAATTTGTATCCGCAGTTTAGTTGGGCAACGGGAGGCTTCCAACTCTGCTGCAATAAAATTTTGCACTATTTCCAAGTTTTCTATTTTTGCTTCAAACACGCCTTCTTTCATAATTTATCCACTTCTTATCCATTTCGCCGCCTATTCTTTCTTATATGCCGCGGCGATTTTATCGAATTTGTCCGATACTTCAAGGAATACGTCAACCAATACAGGGTCAAAATGCTTACCGCGGCCTTCAACGATAATGTTAACCGCTTGTTCATGTGAAAAAGCTTTTTTGTATGGCCTGTCCGAAACCAATGCGTCATATACATCGGCAATAGCCATTAATCTTCCTTGAAGCGGGATATCCATACCTTTTAAGCCTCGTGGATACCCGCTTCCATCCCATTTTTCATGATGCGTACCTGCAAATATTTTTGCATATTCCAAAAATATTTGGTCAGGTGCATTTTTCGCAATTCTATCAATTATTTCTTCACCATAAATCGGATGTTCCTTAATCTGCTCAAACTCGCTGTCTGAAAGTTTATCTGGCTTCTGCAAAACATTGTCTCTGATTGCAATCTTACCAACATCATGAAGCTGAGTAGAATTTAAGATTAGCCATAAATCCCATGATTCTATTTCTTCCGAATAAACATCATTCATAATCATTGCGCCAAGCAGAATTCCTAAGTAACTTTGTGTACGTTCGATATGTCCACCAGTAGTATGGTCACGGAACTCAACAAGCTCCGCCATTGTTTTCAAAACAGCCCTTTGTAAGCCTAACGCTGCTTTTGCTTCAGTTAGGTTTGATACTCCATCACCAAACAAATGAACACCGTCCCCCTTTGAAACTGTTTTCATCATTTTTAACAAAAACAGTATCAATACATTGGTATTGCTCTATGAGTCTGTCTAAGAAATGTCCAAAATACCTGAAAATCCAGTCATCTCAAAAACTTCCAGTACTTCAGGTGAAACATTAAGAAGGGTTTGTTTGCTTCCCTGCTTTTTGGCCGTTTTTTCCCCCATTAATAGAATTTGCAACCCTGCTGATGAGACATAGAAAAGCCCTGCTAAGTCAATTTCTACATACTTTGAATCAGCAAATAATGGTATAAGTTTTTCTTTTAGTAATGGAGCAGTAGTGCTGTCTAGTTTGCCTGATATAGCAACCTCTGTTTTATCCCCGTTTTGTTTAATGTTGATGTTCATTCCGCATTCTCCTTTTCTTAATTTCTTGAAATCTTCTAAGTGTTGATTTCAAATAGCAGTTTCTTTGTGTACAAGCCTATGGTATCTCCGTTTTTAAGTGAAGCTGATTGCCCTGAAGCAACTCGCTTATCATTTACAAAGGTACCGCCCGAGGAACCTTTGTCTTCGATAAGATAGTTGTTTCCCTCAAGAATAATGGCCGCATGTACCCTGCTAATTCCCATATCTTTTGGGCCATTAAAACAAAAATCTACTTCACTTGGATTGCGTCCTAACACAAAGTTGTCACTAGTGATAGGAATCTGCATGGTACGAAAGCCGCCTTCCATTACATATAAAGTCGGACGAACCTCCATTTCTTCATAAATAGTGAAGTCAATCATCGTTCTGTCATCAATCGTAGGTAGGAAGTCATCTGGCTCCTTCTGCTTAACCCCCCAGCCAAAGAACCGGGCAAAAAAACCTTTTTTGGCTTCTTTATGTATTCCCTTTGTGGCTGTTGGTAATGGTACAGGTTGTGCAGGTTTTGCAATGTTGTCGGTGCTGATTGGCGTTGGCTTAGCAAGTGATTCCGCAGATAAAGCCGTTTTTTTGCCGATTATAGATTTTGGAGCATTGCTCTCGCCTTTTGAAGCTATTTCTCCATTGCTTTCATTTGTCTCTGCCTTCTTAACCGCTGGCCTGGATGGGGCTTCTACAATATTTTCATTGACAGCCTGTACAACTATATTAATGATTGTGGCCATATCAAAGTTTTCTTGGGCAGAGTTTTTTAGTGTAGCAATCAAATTTTTGGATATACCAGGGTCAGCCACACTGTCCAAAAAGTCCAATAATGCCAAAAATTCATTTTGAAGGGACATACTTAATGAAGCTGGCAAATATAGCAAAAAAGGCTGAACCGAATCATGCTTCAAATATACATATTTGGGGTCTAGCACAAAAGAATCCTCAAAAAGGCTACATTTTTTTGCATTAGAAAGGGTGTGAACCACTCCGTAAAGTAGCAAGGATAATTCTTGCCAGTTAATATGTCTTCTGCGAAAAACCTTGTCCAAAGGCGCGTATCCATGAACCCCATAATGGATACGTTCGGAGCCGCCCGGAAACAGGTGAACATAAGATATTATCCTAAGTCTATCCTGGTTTTTCTTGATAACGTCTAAATGCCCACGTTCAGAAGGCTCCTCCATGTCGCAATATAAAAATGTTTCACCAGACATGGTTGTTTCCGTTAAGCTGTATTTCATTCCAATATTCCCCCGTTTTAGAGATTCCTTTTAAGTGCCAGCATTGTAATATCATCATGCCTTTCGGCTCCAGCGGAAAACCTCTCTACTTCTGTCACAATGGTGTCAACAAGACTTTGCGTTCCGTCAGGGTTTGAGGTTGCCACCAACGAAAAAAGTCGTTCTTCTGAAAATTGTTCATCATCTGTATTAAATGCCTCGGTTATACCATCGGTATATAATAATAGTATATCGCCAGGGTCAAGGGATTTTTCTACGCTTGTATATTCTGTGCTGTCTACTACAGCTAGTACTCGTGAAACTGCATCTTTTAGAAATTCGGTGCCACCATTCGCTTGCCTAAGAATTGGAAAGTTATGTCCTGCATTGGTGTATTGCAGAATCCCTGTTTGCACATGATAAATCCCAATAAAAGCGGTTACAAACAAACAAGCTTCATTTTCTTCGCAAAGTTGCTTATTTACCCTATTGAATATATCTCCTGTGTTCAATCCATATTTTGCTTCATTTTTGATAATTGTACGTGCAACCATCATAAATAGCGCGGCAGGTACACCCTTGCCTGACACATCTCCTATTACTATAGCCTGTCGGTCATCATCCATAGTGAAGAAATCGTAAAAATCTCCGCCAACATCCTTAGCGGCATCAATATGTGCATATATACCAAATTCACGGCGATTGGGGAAAACAGTGGGCAACACACTAGTTTGTATCGAATTTGCAATAGCAAGTTCACTGCGAATGCGCTCCCGCTCGGCCAGTGTATCCACAAGTTGCTTAACATATAGCACATTGGATAATACATTTGCAGAAATATTAGCAACTGCTTGCAAAATATCCCTGTTTATCAATCCACTAAAAGAACGCACTCGACCGGTTCGCTTATCGGTTGCATTAAGAAGCTGGATTACGCCAATAACATTCCCCACCGTATTTATTAGGGGAAACAACAATATAGACTTTGTTTTGTATCCAGTAAATCCGTCATAAGATTTTGCACCGGTATATCTGCCATCTGCGTAAACATCATCCACCAACACGATTTCTTTACTAATGGCGGCATATGCACTGTAGTTGTTTATATCTTTTTCGTTAAGTACTATTGATGGAAGAATAATATCATCGTTTTCGCCAATTGATAACCCAAGGGTTTTATTGCGAATAATGCGGAACCGCAACTTGTTATCATCAACGATATACAAGGTACCTGCATCAGCACAAGTAAGTTCCATCATTTTGTCAATAATAACACCTAGCAAACTGTAGTTATCATTTTCGTTATAAGATTTTTCCATATTGAAAGCAAAAAGTAATTCCAGAATTTTATCTGTTTCAGAACTGGCCATGTTTTTTCCCCTTTAAAGTACAAGCATAACATTATTTACAAAAATACAAAATTACAAGAAAACGGCTCAAAATTAACTTTTGATAGATTGAGATAGAATATACTATATGAATATGTAAAGCAGAATAGTTCACAGAATAGTTCACAAGAATCCTTCATGGTGAAAATAATACCACACACAATAAACTAGGTAAAGTCAATTGGGTAGTATGATGTGAATTCGACGAGATAAAGGAGCAGACAACTTTGACCCCACAACAAGTATACTCGTAAACATTTATCTTAGCAGCTCTCAACCGAAACTTAGGAGCGGATTTCGGTAACATAGGCAAAATCGGTTGAAAGTGAATTTTGACGTAAATATAATATAAATATAGCCGCTGTCGCGGGGCTGGTCGTTCCCTTCGGGAACTGCTCGCCACTACAACCTTGGAGGTGAGTCCGTGAAAATAAATATTAATATCGACAAAAGCTATGCTGAAACGGAAATAACAATCAACTGCGCCGTTATGAGTGATGAACTGGAAAAAGTCATTGCCAGCCTTCGCACTTTGGATTTTAACCTGACAGGCGCAAAGGATGGGCAAACACATATCTTGGATGCAAACCAAATTTTGTATATCGACACTGTGGACAAAAAAACATTCCTGTACACAAAGTCGGCAGTGTATGAAACAAATCTAAGACTTTACGAATTGGAAGAAAATCTATCAACGAGTGATTTCTTCCGCGCAGGAAAATCCAGCATCATCAATTTCAATAAAATAAAATCGCTTAAATCGGACATTGACGGAAGGATTATTGTGGTCATGGAGAATAATGAAAGACTGATTGTTTCAAGGCAGTATACAGAATTTATTAAAAAGAAATTAGGGAGGGCTTGAGTTATGGACGAGAAAAAAAGCGCATTCAAACTTTTTTACTTTAATTTATCATCAACTTTCATCTCGTCAGTGATGGCAATAGTTTTTGCAGGAATGTTGTTTGTAGATTCGGAAAATGTACATGGCGGGTTGTTCCGATTGGGTGAAGGTCTTGCTTATGAAGGAGTAATACAAATATTTATATGGTCTTGCGTCATAAGCGGCTTGACTGTGGTTTTAGTATCGGACATATGGTTTGGCAAAATAATGCTATTGTGGCGTGCGGCACTTTTGATGTTCTTGGCGGTTGTTGTTAGTGTTGGGTTTGCCATTGTGTTTCGCTGGTTTCCATTAGATGCGTGGGAAGCGTGGACAACATTCTTAGTGTTCTTCATTATAGGTTTTGGCGGCGGGCTTGCCGTTGCGGTTGCAAAAACAAAAATAGAGGATAGGCGTTTCAATAAACTGTTGTCCGAATATAAATCCAAGCGAGGGGAGAATTTATCATGAGCAATAACGAAAACAGCAATCGGATTAAATTGATTGTGGATTGGGTAATCACAGCCGCTATACTGATAAGGTTGGGCTGGCATATTTTCATCAATGAGGGTTTTGACTAT
>Ga0123355_10016940_pt1 | contig 11499 bp, 7 predicted proteins | sample TergutEmb28metaG_3_FD_89872 | JGI IMG/M metagenome (GOLD analysis project Ga0123355, IMG submission 89872) | Embiratermes neotenicus P1 segment gut microbial communities from Petit-Saut dam, French Guiana - Emb289 P1 | ecosystem: Host-associated > Arthropoda: Insects > Digestive system > Gut ...
CCTCGGGATGCCCCATTTTGGCAAAGAACGAATATTTAATGAGACACGATAAAGTTTGTACACATTTGCACTACTCAATAGGCAAAGCCTTAGGCATTGAAACCACAGACAAATGGTACACACGCATGCCAAAGCCAGTGTGTGAAGAGGGAGATGTCACAGTGTTGTGGAATCAAGCAGTACACACAGACAGAGAAGTTACAGCAAATAAGCCAGATATAATAATTAAAAACAAAAAAAGAGAAAACATGCACACTGCTAGATGTGGCAATACCCGCAGACAGAAACGTTGTGCAAAAGGAAGCGGAAAAGAAGTTAAAATACAAGAGTATATGTATAGAGATAAACCAATGTGGAACCTGAAATGTACAATTGTACCAGTAATAATTGGAGCCACTGGAATAGTAACAAGAAGATTAAGGAAAAATTTGGAAACTGTATGAGGAAAACATTTGATAGATTCACTACAAAAGACAGCTATACTTGGAACATCACACATAATACGGAAAGTACTGCAATGTGAAGCTTGAAGCCTGAGCAGTGGGGATCACTGCTGGTTCAAGAGAAGTACCAGGAAGAAAAGACCTGTGACAAGAGACATCCATATCGTATAATAATAATGATAATAATAATAACTTGCGCCCGAATACATATATACAACTGCAAAAATCTGTAATTCTTGGCACATGTTCAATTGTAAGAAACTTTTTAAACTACAAGTACGACCACCGATTCTAATCCTGTTGATTACCACATCCCAGGATAGGTAAATATTTCCCAGCCAAAGCTGAGAAGTGAAAAATTCCATAACAACAACAACAACAATAATAATAACAATAAAAATAATAACAACAACAATGAAACATATTTCGCCTATGCATTCTTCTTTTTTATATCCATTCCTAATCCTTCAAATTCTCAATTCAGACTTCATAATACCTAATCTAAATATCTTCCTGTTCCTTTCCTTTGTGGCTGCTTGATGCTTGTCCTACTCCTCCTGTAGATGTTTCCTCTCCCCCTCCCGTAGAAGAAACAAGCTGGCCGCTTGCATTGTCGGAAATTTATTTTTATGACTTGGAGAAACATGGGACACATGACATCTGAAATAAATTTCACTGGACACGGGAACTGAGCTCTTTTAACCACATAAAACCAAGATGAATATGATGCTTAAATGAGTTCACACTTTACAGTGAATTTCACACACATTTTAAATATTACACAATACACTATTAACTCCGTAATTAATTACTGCACCTTGGGACATGTCAACATATTTGGCACTTGATTTTTGAGCTGACCTGGATTCTGAAATGCCTATAACTGTTATCATTGGGGTTCTGGTCTTGTGGGATATGACACTGTCGTTGGCTAGGCTGTTCCCAACGTACGATGGATGGTACTGCCTTCAAGTTCAGGGGTCAAGCAGTCCAAGATGAATTTGTCTGTGGTGGATGACACAAGTTTATGAAGAGGGACATTTATTTGCAGAAATCTAACACAACAACTATATGGAGCACAGTCCTTCCTGAAAAGCTTCCTTCCTCCTCTCAGACATTTGACTAAAGACTGAATGTCAGCCTACTCTATCTCTGTAGTAGACCCACACGCACGCACTCATTTCTTACAATGAAATGTGTTTATTATGAAATGAGTAGCAGTGACTGAACTATAGACACATAGAGTGCGTTTATGCACACTTTGAAATCACGATAAATGTTAAGATATATTCGTATGAAACAAATACAAGTGACTAATGCTTGAGTGCAGTGCTCTTTTTCTGGACACAAGGTAGAACAATTCATGTCCAGTTACTCCTCACAGTGGGACTCAATTGTAACAAAACCTATTAAAATACCGGTCTTAACGTATTCTTTGTCAGTGGACAACGAAAGATGTAAAACTCGCCCGTGTTAGGAAGTTGAAAGTCGTTTGGGTGCTTATCGAATAGACTGTTTAAGGAACGCAATAAATCTGCCGCAACGCTTCAGGGCAAGACAGTAAACAGCATGGTACAAAGCTGTTGACTAGGTTGGGAAGGGAGGAAGGAGCTGTGAGTAGGGCTTACTATGTGCATAGCCTAGGGAGTTTTAATGACAATACCATAGAATGTGACCTTACCAAATATTCCTGTTGCAAAATTTCATTTACCGAACGTTCATAAAGTGAAAGGTTGTAATATTATGGGGCTCTAAGTGGGCGTTGATTCGGTGGGTGCCCTAGTGTTCGGTACCCAAGGAAAGAATTCAGGGAAGGCTCAGCTCTCGGCTGCCCTCTTGAACATATCCGTTTTTATTTAATTGGTACACCTAAACAAAATTCCATTTAAGTGCATATTTTTGTGATTTACTGCCGTCACTCTGATTTTTTCCTTGGACAATTCTCAAATAAGTCGTTTATTAAAAAAGGATCCAAATATAATTTAGAGTATTAGAAAAGAAAGGTGGCGTTGAAAGGACATTTTATGGAGGCGAATTTGTAATACAAATTTGGGCACCCCTGAAATTTTTAAAAGCTGGCCCCCGTGGTGGTGGTGGTAGTGGCGGCAGCAGTAGTAGTAGTAGTAGTAGTAGTAGTAGTAGTAGTAGAGTTGTGCATTCGGCCTTTATTTACATACACAGGCTATGTTCGTTTTTATGTGTAGGCTATATATATACACGTAAATAACTAAGAAATCCTTCCACGAATGTTGTGCTAAATTTCTACGACTCTAAGCTTCCAGGGTGAATTAGACGACTTCCAATGATTTTCCCTTTAGCCTTCTTTACTTTAGAAGTCACTCACAAAGTGTTTTATGTTGGCGATATTTTATCGTCGAACTCAGTATTTCATGCTATGAACATGTGTTCGCTCAGATTTCAGCAAGACCCCATGTAGCAGTCCTTCCAGTGTGGCCATGTTTTCAAAATTTTAAAGAGGGCTTCCCCGGGACTGTCTGTTTGCAATACCTGCCTGTGAGCCACAAGGATGTAATCTGATGACAACTTCTTGCTTTTCACTGATACGTCAAGAAGGGCTTGAGCTTCTTCCAGTTGTTGTTTAGGTGGTTCGGTCTTATCAAAGTTCCCTGTAAAAATAAAAATAAAAATCGTATTTAATTGCGAGCTTGTATATACGACGTGCATAAAGAACAATGGCATCCTCACTGCTATATCAACATTCTCCGTGGGGATTTATACTTCTCCACCGCCCGCTTTTGAAAAGCTGCGACAACGTATTAAATATCCTGTGGTTCTGGGATGTGACGCCATGTATACTGGTACGAAAGTACCAGTCCATATAGCTGGACTGTTCTGCACAGACAGGCAACAAGCTCCTACAAGCTTTGGTGCTGATATACCGACCTGCGCATCATCCCCCGAAAACTTGGAACGTTCATCAGCACCGCTGTGAGAATGTCAAACCTCTCACGACACATGCCTCTTCATAACCTTTCCAAAATAATTAGTCAGAAGTAATAATCCTTCACAGAATATTACGTGACACATGAAGCTACCAGAACAGTGAAATACAGGTGGCCCTGTGACCAGGCAACACACCTAGAATTTGAGTTATTGTCAAGTTGTGCTCATTACTAGATGGGTGTGGACCAAAATTAAATCAAGGTGACAGCTTTTAGTACGAACTGCTAATACTGAGTTTCATAAAAATTAGTTTACTAGATTAAAGGAGGAATTACCCCGTTGGATGACAGGAGAGAAAACTTCTCCATTACACATTTTTTATACATTATACGAAGAACTATGGGCTCCTTGAAGAAGGCCTTTTGTTGGCATTTAAAATGTCAAAACCACCAGTGTTTTAAAACAGAACCTCTTTTACAAATTGGAAATTATTAATGCTTTACCTATAAATGCTATGCCAAGCGACTTGTTGTTGACTTCTGTTGCGAATGCCCCGGTTAATTCCCAGCCGCGACCCTCGTAAGTTTGTCCATCACCTCCTACCAAGAAGTTGTAAGCGATGTCGAGAAACGTTCCATCCATATGCATTTTCTGTATTTCTCGCACCTCAGCCGAACACGATGCTTCAGTATCACAAGCGTAACTTGCAGTGTGGATGATCACAACGTAGGTGGCTGGAGGATGTGGAAGTGGCGTCGTACCCTTTGGCACCCTAGCTCCCCACGTGGAGCGGCTCACAAGGTGAAAAGGTGTGCCTGAAGTACCGCCACGCCCCATCATTCCTGTACAAGTACAAAATGTCTTGTCGTTAGGCCACTCCCATAATTTGACGATTGTACGGCGTCCGCCTGTGTGGATTATACAGAGAGATGTTCTTCTCTTGACGCGGGACTGAGCGGACCGAACACTGCAGGAAGTGCCACGTCGTCGGTCACTATGCAGAAACGATTAATTTGAATCGTGAAATACATGAAGTGGAATTTACGAAGCTGTCTCGTAAATTAAGGGGGTGAAGTTTTTGTCCGTCTCAGAACCACGTACAATACAAGCTAAGAACTGAACAAATGTTCGCATCAGACATTCAACAGCTGATAGTTACCGGAAGTCAGCGCAAGAACGAGAACGGCTGGCACCATATCCTACTGGTGATTACTGAATGTGTCACGGGGCAGCGAACTTGTTTGTTGACTTCGAGCTATGGGAATATTTTTTTTAACTCCATGGTGCACAGCCTTCCTTGAACAGTGAACAGCAATTTCAGGTGGTCACGAAATTAAGTTTTTACGAAACCCGGAGTTTCACGACGGTAATGACAAAAAGCCTATCACTGAACACGACCCAGGGACTGCCCAGTTTGTCCCTTTGACTCATTTCAGGATTATATCCCTATCTACAAGTACGCCGGGGACCGCGGTAGCACAGTGGTTAAGGTGCTGTGCTACAAATCGGAAGGTAGCTGGTTCGATTCCAGATGGTGTCATTGGAATTTTTCATTTTTCCGATCGCACTATGGCCCTGGGGTCGACTCAGCCTCTAACAGAAATGAGTACCATGGGGTAAAGGCGGCCGGTGCCCTAGGGCTGACAAACTTACCACCATCCTGTGCCGTTGTCATGTAATCTGGGAACCTTAACTTCCTGGAACCCTCTGGGCCACACCAGGCCTGTAACGGAACTGCTTTACCTTTACTTTTACAAGTACGCCTCGTAACTGTTCTCACCCCTAGAGGTAGAGGTAAACGTAAAGCTATCCCTATACAGGCCTGGACAGGCCCTGAGGGTTCCAGGAGGTTGATGTTCCCAGATTTCAAGAAAATCGGCACATGAAGGTGGTAAGATTGTCGGCCCCACGCAACGGCCGCCTTTACCCCCAGGAAATATTCATGGTACTCATTTCTGTTAGAGGCTGAGTCAATCCCAGGGCCGTAGTGAGGCCGGAATGATTATGTCAATGAATAATTCCAAAGATACCATCGGAATCGAACCCGCTTGTAGTGTAGAGCCTCAACCAAATGCCCCACTGCGTAACCCAATCCTTAGATGCTTATTAAAAAATATAAAGCCTAAGTCAACCATATTATAGGGTGTGGCCTAATATAACGTGAAGGATTTTACAGACGTTTCGGAGGGACCTGATGCCTCCAACTTTTGCCCCGAAGCTGTAGAAAGCATGTTCCCCCTAGAAGTTTGTGCGTAAATTTATGCCACACAATATTGCGTCAGGTCTCGGAAAATGGGCAATATTCAGTTAAGTCCAAAAGAACCCCAAATCTTGCAAAATACGAACACTTTTAATTTTCGTTCTTTCATTCTAATTACCTTGTCCATCTCACCCTTATTCATTTTGTTATCTTAATAGTGTTAGCCAAAGAGGTCGAAGATGAACTCCTTAGTGTCTGAATTTGTATATGAACGTTTAGACCTAATAAGTGGAAACGGAGGAAGATATTTATATTTTTCTAAATCCGAAGGAAAGTATAATTGAACGCATTCAAGCTTAGCGTTAAGGGAATGAATTCTTTGGCCTGAAAGAAAGTTTATTGCAGCTTGTTAATTTGTGTACCAAAAATTTTTATCTCTACGTTCTACGGCTTCAACCATGTATCTGCCGGATTTTCGTAACCACGCTGTTCTAGGGACAGTAACGTATCACAGAACGAAAGAAACTTTGCATTTCATCTACTCGTGCACAGCACATATTCAAGAATCATGAAAAATAAAATTCTTCTTTCAAGAAGGTACGCGGGTTGCTTGGAAACCATTCGTGAATTGTTCTTGAGCCCAGAATAAGATCATATCGCTCACTGAACGCAATAGTGGCACAATCCGAAAATCGCCCATGTGGAGTTAATGCTACCACTGAGCCAAAAATATAACAGCTATATCCGACAATAATGGTATATAGCGGTGCAAATTTCAACCAACAACTGTGGCGGTTTTGTCGGATGTAGACGTTATATTTTTTAGCTGAATCGTAATATTAACACCAAATGGCAATTTTTTTTTTTGGGTGTGCCAGTACTGCATTCGGTGAGTGATATTTGCTTCATAACTCATGCAAAGCCACAAAACTGAATAAAGTGTAGAACACACTAGAAGAAATGCTGTATTGTCGTTACATTGTTGGTGCTGAATTTATGATCGAATGACAATTACAGGAATCATTAATAAGTTTACAGTCAGGATACGTAAACCACGGGTAAATCAACAATTTACTTAAATTGCTGCAATCGGAAAATTTTTTGTTCAAATCTTGGTTCCAATACCGACTGTCTTGACTAAGGTTGTTCATCGATTTTTCCCGCCATTCAGGACAATACTGGACTAGAATCTTGAAATCAGCCCTGACTACTTCTTAAGCCGTGCTTTCTAGTTCACTGACCAGGAAAATCCTCGTATGATTTAAAGTTAAATAAGAGTTGCAGTTGATGCGTCGTCGTTAAATAATCCAAGGCCCTACTACATATGTCCCAGCATTATTCTCACGTCATACTGATGCTAAATGCCGGTCCCAGTGGCTGCGCGGTCTAAGGCGTAGGTCTGCGGCCGCTCTGCTGAGACCGTGGGTTCGATTCCCACCGGGGGCATGGACGTTTCTCTGTTGTGAGTCTCGTGTGTTGTCAGGTAGAGGTCTCTGCGACGAGCTGATCACTCGTCCACAGGAGTCCTACCGACTAGTGCGTCGTTGTGTGTAATCTAGAAACCTCATGAATGAGGAGGCCCTGACCCACTGGGGTCTGTTGCGCCAAAAACAAACAAACTGATGCTAAATAGCAACTGACGTTACAAATATTGTACTTCGGCTGTTCGCAAAGGGACGGATATGTGTCTCCTGCCGAATGACCAGCAGTAATTCTGCGAAATTAGCATTCTGTAAAACGCGATTTCAGCACCAGGTGCAGCAAGAAGACAAGCTGTTTCTCCTGTTATAGATTACCATGTAATTTACTTTTCTTCTTAAGAACTCTGGCAATGAAGATGATTATACTTATTATAAAATCACCAGTTTGCACGAAGGAAGTATACAGTACGGAATGTACATTATCAGAATAATCATACTGTTTATGCATTGTTTGAACTCACTGCAATTCCGTGGGTCATTCCGCTCTCCAAATGCAACTCACGTATTTAAAAAAAAAAAGTGGGTTCTAAACAACAAGCTTCGAACCCTGTCATTCGAACACAAATGTGAATTGCATGTAAAGGTGAGGTACCCACGCACTGTGGTGTAAATCCGACTCCATTAACCCGCTATAATTAATTGATTTCAGACTTATATGCGGGGTAAATGAGATCTTCACTCTTCTGGAATGTTACACAGCGTAGACTGATAGTTTTTATTTTCCACACCCCGTTGTGCTACATATTATGGAGTAGTTTAATACTTACCATCAACACAACCGATTTCCTGTTATATTATGTAGGCATGTTTAAAAAACCTCGGGTAGACCACTGGTGGTTGAAGAATGTAGCCATATGCCTGATGTTTTTAAACATTTGTGTTGGTTGTAACTGTTAAGTTACTCTAGAGTAATTATTTACTCACCTTTTGGGACAAGCTATCAGAACCAGCTCTAATGGTCTTGGCCCTTGAAGATGCAACCCTTAGGTTGTCCTGAAAAGTCGGTAACTAACTACCAACCTACACTGCGTAACACCCCAGAAGAGTGAAGATTTCAATTGTCTATAAAACGAGAAAATATAACAGCGGATCATAAAATAAAATTTTTACGTGATTGATAGGTAGGTAACAGATTAATAAAGGGAGGTTAACTGGGTCACTGACAGAAACAACTTGCAGACTTATGAGTGAATGGCTGATTTATTCACTGCTCTGCTGCTTCACCTATTACATGCTGGCCACATTAGTTGGAGAGGAAATGGGCCGACTTCGTTATTTAGCGACTACTTTCGTCATCAGCGTATCGACCAATATACAAGAGAAAGAGAGAGAGAGAGGGGGGGGGGGCAAAAAACGAAGTAATATTAAATCCAACTGCAAATACAAATCGCATATGGGGATGGTGAATTTTGCACTTAACAGTATTTATTTGCTGGAAGTAATTTAACATAACAAATCAAAGAGCAACACTCCTGCCTTAATGTGAGAGACAAGACAGAAAAAGAACTAACAAAGACGTAATATAAGCCTGTACCTAAAATAATCCATAATCCTATACCGGCAACACCAATCGTAGTTATTACGAGGATGGTAAACATCAGTACACGAACACTGGCCAGGCGTTTAACGACTCCACGGGCTCCCAGAAGTGGCTGCAGATCCTCTGGTGGTCCACCTGCAACATTACAACACATGCAATGAAAGAACAATTTATTGTTGTTGGCGAGTTCCCACACACGTCATTGTCTGCGACTTCAGCAATATCGAGAGCCTTCCACGTGCTGAGTAACTCGCGACGACTATGGGGTCTATACAAATTAGTTATCTGTCCTCTGACCATTCGCGTGCCACATTAAAATGTAACAAAATCGAGCCATTTGTAAACAAAGGGCTCAGATTTGCCGTCTTGCAATTCTGACCATGGTGAATCTCATCAAAGTAGGATAAATCATCCCATTATCACAAGACAGTTCTCTAACATGAAATACCTCAGTTTTGGTCGACGTTACTTCATATTCCCACATCCCCCCTCCCCATGGCGCAACAACCCCTAGTGAGCCAGGCAGGGTCTCCTCATTTTCGACACTTCACGATCACACCCAGACACATCACACTCGGTAGGACTCTTCTGGACGAGTGATAGGACCGACACAGAGACCTCTACTTGACACACAACATTCTCCAACAGACAGACATCCATGCCCTAGGCGGCATTCGAACCCGAAATCCCCGCAAGCAAACGACCGCAGTTACGCGTCTTAGACGCGCAGCCACTGGAATCGGCCGTTACTTCAAATATCATGCCTAAATATACTGATAGCACTATAAACAAGCTAAGAAATATGTGTATAACCTAACACTGTACAGTGCGTACTTTTGTTTCAACTATTCCTCATAAAAATACTTCTTAACCTCAACGCTTCATCCAGTGGAAAGCAGTATTAAACGTTATTATTCTGCCTACGGTCTAGCTCAGTTATAACGAATCCTCGGGGGTGTCCTACGAAGATCCATTATAAGCGAAGTCCGTTACTTAGGTCCGGTAAAACTGCGTTTCAAAATGACACGGACATTAATACTTTTTCGTTTATGCTTGTTTTCAGTTGCATTCCTATGGACATGAGTAGATATATATTGCACACACAAATGCACGTAGTACAAACCGAAATATCGCTCAGTCAAAACACAACAATATATTCAATAAAGTAAAGTTGCTACATGTTTCGGTTACAAGTAACCATCATCAGGCAGACATTTCAGTACATGGACATGTCATGTAGCAACTTTACATTATTGAATATATTGTTGCGTTTTGACTGAACGATATTTTAGTTAGTACTACAACACAACGAGATGGCTCCTAGCACATATTACACATTATTGTGTTTTAGTTTTAAAAATAAATGACGTTGTTTGCTTCGTGGATCTTGATAATCGTCTTTGCAGTTCCTTCACGGTAGAGGACATCTAATTTCTCGTTAGCATCATGTGGCTCGTAATACTGAGTAATGATCTCGTAAGCTTTCAGAGTGTCCTTTGTTGTGGCATTTGGGCATTAATTTTCTTACTAGCATGTACCTACTTCGGTTTCATTACTGCTGTTACCCATTACAGCACGGTCAGTCATAGCAGCGAAAATGTCACCATCAGTGGGAACTTCAGAAACTGCTGTATTATCACCAAGAGACCTAATTATTAAGTCGAATCAATCGGTTTTGGAAATACAGAGCTCGAGTGCATCCCAGTCAATTTGTCAGCCAGCTATTGCGAAATTAGATCTTATCTACTTTTAATCTTTGTAATTAACCAACTTAATGCACAAAATCTTGTTTTGTAATAAGTTTATTGTACGCCTCTGCATGTTTCGAGCACATAGTGCTCGAAACATGTAGAGGCATATAATTAACTTATTATAAAACAAGATTTTGTGCGTTAAGTTGGTTAATTACTTAGATTATACTGAGATGCACAGTCAGCAAAACATCAAAACTTATCTACTTAGTTCTCTCCTCACTGTTAAGACAACGTCCTTTAGTTGAAACGGATCACAGTGGACCAACTGACCCAAGGCTAGATACTCTCTCGACTGGACCACAAAGCAGGAAATATTCTCATTTTCTACGCTAGAAGAGAAGAGCTAAAAAGTAAGCCATGTCATATGACAATCAAAATAAAATCCGCAGGCGGTGGTCGAAATATATACAGTACGTACGCTTGTTAGTGCACGATACAGTACGCACAATACTTGATATGCACGTTCATGCTGAGTTGCCTCGGCTTCTCTGGGTAACAAACGATATGAAGTTACATATCCAGTCTTCAAGACTTCGTGGAGAGTAGGCCACCTACACGCAAACCACAATTTAACCCTCGTAAAATGTCCGTCATTTTGCCATAAACTGTACAGCGGAGGAAAATCAACCTTTAGGGAATGCTGAAGAAATTCGATGTAAACAAATATCCGATATGTGAGAGACCGGTGTAACCAGTGGCGTACCCAGGAGTTTTGTTCGGGGGGGGGGTTCAACAAATTCAGTTGAGGACAGAGGACAGAGAACGGGGATCTGGGGGCGGTAGCCCCCTACTCCCTAGTCAAGGGTTCTGGAGGCAGCTGTAATTTGGTACAAGAAATTTCATTTCATGTAGTAAAAGTTTCTTAATTTTTGTTACTTTAAGACTATTTATGATGACAACCAATTTATTTTTCATTGCTAACATAAAACAATCATGAACCGGCGGGAGTGTTAGAATTTTACTGCGTTTTTTCCGAACATCTTGGAGTGTTGGCCTCCTAAATTCAGCAATTTTTAACAGTTTTCACGATCGGGTTGAATTTGGCACGATTTTGGAGGGCCTTCGGAATTTCGGGGGGTTTGAACACCTCAACCCCCCCCCCCCCCCCCCCCCCCCCCCCCCCCCCGCCGCCACGCCACCTCTGTTATGTATGCGGTGAGGGGGATAAAGACGAAGG
>Ga0123355_10016941_pt1 | contig 11498 bp, 8 predicted proteins | sample TergutEmb28metaG_3_FD_89872 | JGI IMG/M metagenome (GOLD analysis project Ga0123355, IMG submission 89872) | Embiratermes neotenicus P1 segment gut microbial communities from Petit-Saut dam, French Guiana - Emb289 P1 | ecosystem: Host-associated > Arthropoda: Insects > Digestive system > Gut ...
GGCAAAATTACAGTTCTATATATCTTGATCTTTAAATTTTTAGATAGCAACCTAGAAGACAAAAGATTCTGCACCGAATGATAGCAAACATTTCCTGACTTCAATCTGCTCTTAATTTCTTCCCATTATAAACTAAATTACTAATTTTAAAGAAATCTGACGTATCTACCAAATGTACAATTTTGACACTTTAACAGTGCTGCAAAATAACGTATCAACAGTCTACATTAAATGTAGCATGATCACAGCTGTGAGCAACATTGTGTGACCACAGTGGATTAAATGGTATACCAATTTGAGAAATGTCCAGCATGTAAAATACGGAACGTCTCTCACTATTACTTCATATGTGTATTTCGTGTTTTTAATAATAAAGTTATCATCGGTCTGTGGAATTCTTACTCTGCCTTTACAGTTTAATTGTCACATAATTTTTCCAAATTGTATTCATTTGCTGAACATTCATAATCGTCGCTGTGCCAAACTACTGTTTAGTTGTTACAGTGTTATTAATTTCCGAAAGAGCTTTGATTGTTGAATGTTTCCAGTCCTTGACTGTTTGTTGTTCTGTTACGGGCGACAGTAGATGAAGATGGGTATAGAGCGTGTGCGGAATGATACTGACAGGGTGGAACAGAAGTACTGAGACAAAAACACATTACAGAGCCACATTTATTTCACCATGTATCCCAGTTGAAAATTCCTCTACCCGAAACCCAGGATTTCGCTTTCAGAAGCCGGCTATTAACCCTTTGACACCTAAAGACTTTTATAGTGGTCGTACCGCAACGCTAACCTCTAAACGTCGCATTTTATATATTTATTCAACAAATACAGATACTGAATATTTTAAACATGATATATACTGTCCGTTTTTTCCTCTTCAAAATGCAGTTTGTTTCATAATTCTAACGTATTTGGTTCCGGTTTTTTTTTCACATTTTATATACAGAGTGTGCTAAAATTAAAAAAATTTTCGGCGCCAAAAGATTAATAACTTGGGCCATGGAATGGCCTATTTAGAAGTGAGAGAACACTGCTTTCTATAGAGCCAGTTCGTTCCTCGCAGTAAACAATCTATATATTTTATAATATCTTAAAGGAAATTGTTCAACAAGGAAATATTGCAATATTTTTCTGCGGACCAACAAGTGTTAACCAAATTGCAGTAAAAAATATATCAGTATCAATATGAAAATAAAAAATACCCTGTGATTCACCATTTATATTTTGTGGATGTATAAAATTTGAGGTACATAAGTTTCAAAATTCGAAATATTATTTCCCCACAGAAAGGACCACCGGTAGGCACTGAATTTGATACATGGCGTGACAACCCAAAGGGACGGACTGAACAAAAGGAAGATCTCTTGGAAAATTACTGGAAACCAACCCGTTTCGTCCAGATTTTAGGCTAGTCACCATGTACACTGAGCTTCGTCGAATTCAGACAAAAATCCCTTTTAATTTTAGTTTTTATTCGAATGTTCAAATTGAAGAAAAGCAAAGAGTATTGTGATATTTAAGTCAATCGCACATAATTTCTAGTTCTGGCACAACAGACTGCGTTCACTGAATATACTTGTATTTAATTGTCCAGAATTTCTAAAATGGCAGAAGGTTGCATTCCATTTCCTGCGCCAATGTCTATTAGCGGACTTCCTCCTTCTGTAGATGGTTCTGCTGCTGGCAGTTATCTGTTCTGAATTCCACCAAATGGCTGATATCTAAATTGTTCTGTTGCAACTCCATCAGCACAAACTTCACTGTCATTATATCAGAGTGTTTGCTTCGGTACAACACATAAACAGACGCTGCAATCAGATAATTGGCGTTTGTAAGATTAAAAATTCCTTAATATGAAATAGACTTAACTGTAAATAATGATACATTCTCATGTTCATACCAGCTCCGCATCTTCACCTAGCTTGTACCCTGCTGTATATTTCCCTATATGCAATTCCTCTCTCATAGACATTTAGTGCAAATAATCACTGTCTATGAATAGCGTTCGGTATCGCTAAACATTGGTTGATATAGGCCTTAGCGGAACGCACAGGAATAAGCCGGGAAGCAGATTTGTTGGTTTGGTTTACTGATTTTTGTGCTGTAAATTTTCTAATGAGTTGAGTCGGTTTGAATGAAACATATTTTATTAAAACTATGTACGTTTGTGCATTCTGCGTTTAAATTTAATGTTTAATGTAGATCAACAGCACAATTCGCAAAGAGAAACACAAACAAGAGCGGTAATGTACGTACATTCCAGGCGGAGGAACTATTTCTCCTAGCTATTGAATGTACATTGTGTTAATGATGTTATGCACACAGAAATACACACAGCAGAACCACTAGTGCCTGAACCCAGGGTCTTTGAGTATGAGTTGGCTATTGAAGATATAAAAAGTCACAAATCAGCAGGTATTGATCAAATACCAGCAGAATTGTTTAAGACAGGGGGCCGAAAAATTTCCAACGAAATTCGTAATATTATTATTTCTATTTGGAATAAGGAGGATTGCGTAAGGAGTGGAAGGAGTCCATCATTGTGCGTGTCTATAAGAAGCGTAATAAAACAGATTGTAGTAATTATAGCAGCATATCCCTCTTGACAAATACGCACGAAAGTTTATCGTACATCCTGCTGTCCAAGTTAATTCCATGTGTAAAGGATCTTACTGGGGATCAACAATGTGGCTTTCGACGCAACAGGTCAACTATTGACCATAAATTCTGCATTTGTCCAATAATTGAGAAAATATGGGAATGCAACGAATCAGTACATCGAGCTCCTTATACACTTCAAGAAAGCTTATGATTCAGTTAGGAGGGGGGAGGGGGGGTGTTTAATAAAATTGTCATTGAGCTTGTTTTCACCATGAAAGTGTTAAGGCTAATAAAAATATGTCTGAATGCAAGCTATAAGAGGGTTCGTGTAAGAAACCATTTCTCCCACATGTTTCCTATTGTGAGTGGCTCGAAAAAGGGATGCTTTATTGTCTCTTCGTTGATCTTTGCTTTAGAATGCATCATTCGGTGCGTTCAGGAGAACCAGAATGGCTTGAAATTAAACGGCATGTATCAGCTTCTGGTTTATGCTGATTGTTCAGTATATTGCGTCGAAGCGAAAAGACCGGAAAGAAAAACACAAAAAATTTTTGTTTTTGTTGGTAAGGAGATTGGCTGTTGATAAAACTAAGCACATGATTATGTCTCGCGATTTGAATGCAGGACGAAGTCACAGTTTGGAGATTGATAATAGTTCTTTGAAAGGGTAGAAAATTCAAATATTTAGGAACAACCTCGACAAATCAAAATTCTGTTCAGGAAGAAATTAAGAGCAGGTTGAAGTCAGATAATACGAGTACTTGCTATCATTCGGTGCAGAATGTTTTGTCTTCCAGTTTGATATCCAAAAATTTAAATACTAAGATATACAGAAGTATAATTTTGCCGCTGGCTCCGTATGGGTGTGAAATATGGTCGCTGACATTGAGGGGGGAACGTAGGCTGATGGTGTTTGATAGGGTGTTGGGGAGAATATTTGCGTCTAAGTGGAACGAGAGAAAACGTTTGTGGAGAAAACTACATAATGAGGAACTTAATGATCTGTACTCCTCACCCAGTATTTTTCGGGTGAAAAGATTAAGAATAATTTGATGGGAGTGGCATGTAGCGCGTATGGGGAACAGGAGAGGCGTATTCAGGGTTTGTGTGGGAAAACCTGAGGGAAAGATGCCATTTGGGGACCCAGGAATAGGGGGAAGATAATATAAAGATGGATTTTCCGAAAGTAGAATGAAGGGATCTGAACTGGTTCAAGCTGGCTCAGGATGGGGACAGGAAGCGGACACATGTGGGATGCGGTGATGAAACTTCGGGTACCCTAAAATGCGGGGAATTTCTTAACTAGCTGAAAACATTTCTTCACAGTAACACCTGACACGTACGATTGTAATTTACTTGTTTCGTCGTTACTGTAAGGAAGTTGTGACTTAAGATAAGCGAAGGCATTTTGGCGCCCTACACTCCCGTGGCTGAACAAGTTCAGTAGGGATATATTACTGTAACTTGGGAAATGTTAATTAAGGTCGTCTTGTAAAAAATGTTTCTGGCTGGATGTAAAAATTTTCCTGTATATTTTCACTGCTTTTCTTTCACATGGTCTGTATGATGTTATAACACAGGCTTTAGAGTTTTGTTCGTAGGAATAAGTGAAGATGGTGAATGCGGAGTTTACTCATTTGTAGCCATATCAATATCCTACAAATGTATGTTCTAATACAAGACACACGGACACAAGTGTGACTTCAGTTTGTAGTTTTGAGCGTGTTATTTCCATTATGTTAATTTCTGTAGACCGTGTATCGTGTTTATCACGTAACGTGAGTTTGATAATACAGATATGGCGGGTACTCTCTTCTATTGAATGGCGGAATGTAGTCAGATAAACAGAACATTCACACAAAGCACATCTGTTGCTCAATACGTAGCGTTGTTGAAAATATAATATAATTCGTAACTATTGTCATCCAGTTTTTCCAATTTAATCATTCTGAGGACAATAACAAATACCGCTGTGTTGGTACAATGAAATAATTTGGATCCCCATTATAACGATACCGGTTTATGTGAAAATTCTTCCAAAACTGTAGATATTATACGGTACCAATTAATTCCTAACTATTCAACATGAAATTATACGCTACATTTGAATCAACTCTCGATTAAATGATACAAAATATTCAGCCCTTTTCTTGAATTTGTAAATAAAATCAGATAAACGGAAGCATGTTGCTTTTAATTCCTGCTTTTCAAGAAAGCTAGTGATATTTAAATTATGTTTGAACGTTCTTTCCCTTTGCACAATAAACACAGCGACGCACAGTTATGATTTATCGATTCTTCTCCTAAAGCCTTTACTGACTAAAGTCAGACAGATATCTGAACGTCCTTTATAAGTCAGTACATCCATTCTTAGCTTAACTTGAGCCAAATTTCCAGGCAAGTAGTTAGATACTATTTCATATGAAGTTAAGTTCAATTCTGCTTCAATCAGGTGTTTCATTTTTATTTTATATCGCAACGTTTTTTTCCATTTGTTCTCTGTTAGTGACACAGTCATTAAGTAAACTACACTGAGAAACATTTGGGAAGAAATGTGAGTCAACATCAGACAAGCTACATTCCGCTCTGTATACGTTCACTGTTGCAGGCACTTCACACAACATGTACACATCTGTTTTCACTGTATGCACACTGTACCCACAGCGCACGGTGCGTCATTTAGCTTGTCATTCAAGTGTCATGAAGAAAACTGTAATGACGTAATAAGTAATGACTGAAGACAAAGCACCAATGAAATTCATAAAGGTCGACCTTCAGCATTGTATTTAAAACGAATTAAAAGTATTTGTATCAAGCAAAGGACCGCGTGTATGGATCTTTAGAACTAAAAGGTAGTATGGAGATATAAGGTAAGAAGGCCAGAATTTTCACTGGCGTTTTGGGATTAGCAGTTTGTTTTAAGTGAGTTCGAAAAATTGGGAAATATTTCTGTTAGATTTTTCCATCATAACCTATAGAAACCGTGTACTGCTGCTGTATAAGGAAATATTTTTTCCTTTTCCTTAGAATCACACGAAACACACAAATACGCTGTGATTCAATATTCATATTTTGTAGATGTATAAAACTTGAGTTACATAAAGTTTCCACGTGGCTTAAGAGCGCTAGTCACTGTCGAAATTGACCGTTATTCTTCAAAGTTTACAGCCTGGTCTTGGTGCAGGTCAGATTGTCTCAGTTCTACAATAAAAGAAGAAGATATGCCATTAACTTCAACTTCCGAACGGGTGGCCCAGCAAAAGGACCAACGGTGCGAAGTGAATTCGAGGCATGGCGTGAGAACAATAAGGGACGGTATGGACAAAGAAAATTTCTTTGCACAATTATGTGAACCGAAGCACGTCCGTCCAGACCGTAGGCTAGTCACAATATAGAATGGGTTTCGCCCATTTCAGACAAAATTCCTCTATTTTTTTAGTCTTTATTCAAAGCCCAAATTGAGGAAAAGAAAAGATGTTTTTGATATTTAATGCAATTACACATAATTTTTAGTTCTGGCACAACATGTTGCATACAAGGATTATATTCAGCTGTCCAGAATTTTTAAAATCACAGAAAGTTGTGTTCCATTCACTACGCCACTACTACTTGCTTTTCGGAGATGTCCGAAAGAGTTCACTTTTTCATATATGTGAAATATTTACAAGGCACGGAATTACGTTTGTTCGACTGGAGGAGGCAGAGTTTCGAGAAGACGTAAAGGTTGTATTCAATTGCTATTACGTAGTGCCGACCAATCCAGATGTCTGCAAAAGTGAAATAAGTGGATGGAATTGTGTAATGAAGTCCGTTATAATTTAAAAATTGGAATTAATTTGGTGAAGCTTGAAGAGATTGCAAATTATTGACCGACAAAAACCGCGCTCAGATGTACGATAATGTGAAGAATATTAGAGTGTGATAATGTTGGTTTTATGGTAAATATGTAAATGTTTGAGAAAAGATGGCTGTGTGCTCTTGGTGAAATGGGAAAACTGAAAGATGTTGAATATCTGTCGAGATATGCATCTGAGAAATTCAGGTCAATAGTCTGAGCAACCAGTTAAACTATTAACTGTTTTGTGGATTATATCAGTGTGGAGAGAAAACAAGACACATTTAACACATAGTAAAACATTATTCGAACAGGAAGAGCAAAGTGTTGTATTTTTATGAATGCACTGAAATAACAAAGAGTAAATAATAACAATGGACTATGGTATCTCCTCAGCTGTCTCGTCCCACAAATCAGCCCACAGAATTAGATTACTCGCGTACAATTTTTAACGTTCTATTCTACCTCTCTCCTGCCTGTTATATACACTGTACATATCACATTTCTTAATTTGTTTAACCCCATAATATACAGTAATGTTCGCTGTGGAACTAACAAAGTCTCCAGCCCGTCACACAAACCAACTTCAGTTCTGCCAACCACACAGTATCATCTGCAGTGTGTGGATTTAATTGAGCTTATCATAAAAAGAAAATTGTGTGTAATGTTGAAGGTTTTGAGAAATTGTATTCAGTTTGTTTCCATGGACCAATGGAAATATCGATATATCTCACTATCACACAAAATCTAGTATTTTTACGACTTGTGATCGTTTATCTTTACATTTTCCTGGTGACGTAATGATGCTCTTTGTAAATACGTTACCCTGAACTTACACGGTGGTTGGAAATTTACGTCCCAGTATCCAGTACGGTTTCAGTTTGTTGCATTACCATAGAGTGTAATATTACGTTTTGCGCTGTAGAACACAATTAGTTGAGAATAAAACACAAATTGCTATATGCAAAAATGTAGACAGACCAGTTGTTTGAGGGTTTGATCCGTTTTTTGCCCATCTTGAAAAGCTGGGAATTAATAAAAGTGTTAAAATAAACGTAAAAGAATAATTTTTCTCTTCTCAATATGTCCGACAGGCACGTGTACATGTAGAGTGGCAGCTGTTTGTGTAAAGCTAACAACGTTTCAATGTTTCCACAAATTTCGATAAGCTTTTTGAGATTTTATCATTATAGTTTCAACCATTGAAAAATCATTATTTGTGGAGGGACAGATGAATGTCGCCCGTTTTAGTGTCATTTTTCAGCTTTTGATTTTAGGTTGCGAGACGGCGACATCTGCATTAAAAAACAGAAACACTAATATTTTATGTAATGGCCACCATAGTGTCCTGTTGCACAGTATGAAAACCGCAGTGAACTTCATGAGACCCTTGACAAGCGTTAACGGTTTATACGTGGCTTAATTGAACCCTGAAGACTCGTCACAGCCGTACAGTGTCAGACATGTGTTTATAGCTATAAATTGGCAGTCTGCTGGAATTAGAATTTCATACTGCGAAATTTCTTCACAATGGAATTTCTATTTGTGTGTTTTAAATATTATCTTTTGAACTGTTAAATTTTTATATTCCATATTTGAATTAAAAATTTGTCTACATTCCAAAGCGTATAACTTTCCTACAGGGACATTTTGAGACATGTATTTCTACATTTTGTTTTAGGTAATCTAGTGTTTGTCTGTTTGTTGGATCTCCATGTTGGTGCCGTCTTTGGAGATCTATTAAAGCCATTTGTGCAATTATATACTGCAGCAATTTGGCTTTGTATTTGGAGGTATAGGCCTATGTAATAAAAGACACTTAAGTTTATACAATTTCTGCATTTATATTTTAGGTTTTCTAGTGGATGTCTAATTTTTGGATCTCCAATTTGGAGTCATATTTGTAGTGCTCATAACGACATGTTTATAACGATATGCTAGGGTAGATTAGCTTCGAATATAGAAGTATAGGCAAGAAAGGGCACTTGTTTGATTTGATAGTTTTATTTCAAAGAATTTTGTCTTCACTATCATTCGATGTTGCATTCCGTAAACCGGAGGCCGAATATTCTGTGACTACTACCTATAATTTTCTACAGTTCTGAATTTATTAGCGGGCGAAAATTGGAATGAGAAATGAAAGTTGTTTCAAACCCCGATATAACGCCACGTCTAATATTGCCCACAAAACTGTGTGAACAGCAATTCCTTCTTACACATTATGTCTATTTACCGGCTTAAAATCACAGCGAAAAAAGAGTGGATATTTTGAACCCACATGACATTATACGCTTCTATTCTGATAAAGCTCTTGTTTTCCTTAGGATTTCCACTTCTGAAAACAACACAGGCAAGTTCGTTCTCAAAGTCGTTGCAGGTTTTCAAGCGAAAGTACGAAGGTTGAGGACATGGAAACTGTAAAAAAAAATAATTTGTGACCCCATTCTAGTGAGTGGAACTTCTTATTTGCAACGGCTTGTAAGTTTATTAAATTTTATTTTTCTTTTAATACATTCAGATATTTGAATTTGGTTGTCCCAAACATGCAATTGTGTGGAGGGAATTGGATCAACTGTTAATATGAGCAGCTGGTAACGGAGTCTTTGTTCAAAACTCAATGAAGGCTATAAAAAGAATAATCTATGTGCTTACAAACGTAACGTTGAATTTCTTTCGTCTTACAGTTGTTTTGTTGTAGTTTTTGTTGTTAAAAACAAATTGTGTTAAATATTCTGAGTTTGTTTTTGTAGACTTTTTATTCAGCATGCAAATGATATTAATATTTATTAACTGCAATTGTGTTGTCACCCGGTGGCAGTGGTTATTTTACGTGTATACAAAATATGAAATTGGTTACTAATAAATTTCAGTTGTGAGTGCTACATGAGAAGCATTTAGTGGCAACTTGGAATCTTGGAAACCATCTCAGCATTTGCTTATAGATACAGGGAAACCAAGAAAAACTTGTGCCGAGGTGGCCGGTCGCAGGACCTTCGGAATACTGACTTTTAGCCAGCTGTCCGGCAACTGAAATAGAAACAGCAGTTCACACATAATACAGCAAATGCACATAGGATGACAACAATACACACAAGATGACTACAACAATACACACAAGACATTCGCCGTATTATATTTTGATGTGTGGTTTGTCTCTCTCTTGCTTGTGTTTTACATTATATCAAATAAGGCTTTGTTTGCGAAAAAAAATTATACACAGTTTGTCCTTCTTGATTTTTAACAAAGTTTGCGTAAAAAATTCTTATTTTAAGAATAAATGAAAATATGTTATGAAAAATGAGTGAATGCCTTTTTTAAAATACACGACTTGCTTGCCAGATTGAAAGGAACTTAATTTTACTCCGCAGTTTTGAGGAATTTTCCAAAATTTAATTTATTGTCATTTTTTGAGTGGAATCTGTTTTGTTGGAAACAGAAAGACAGATTGCATGAATGAGACCGAATTTGGATTTCGAAAGAAACTTTTCAAAATATGAACAAACCAGGAAGACTTGAAGGAGTCTTTCTGGTGTTGCAATGAGTAAACATTAGCCAAGCTACTTATACAGGATCAGCACACGTCACTTACACTGCCACAACTTGCCGTTTATGGAGCACTGCAAGCCGACCTACTTAATGAGTTATTTCATATTTTGTAAGTGTTTTGGTTTATGACCCTTTATGGTCAGGTAGTGAGAACTAAAACTTTGACAAATGTACTTTCCTAAAACCTTTGATAGTTAAAGTACAAAGATTCTTTTGGAGATACTCTTTCGGACCGTTATACGGTTGGCACAACACTTGACACTGTACCGGCGAAGCAAGTACCTCCGACGACGTGAAGATTTATTAATACACGGCTTGTTACACAAAGGATTGTTATAATAAATAAGAACCGCTGAGAATGTACGTTACACTACAGCATCCAGTTATTAACAGGTAATCTTCAACTGTTGCGATGTAACTAACTTTGATTTCATTACTAAATACGGTCGAGTCCAAATTGTATTTGAAATTCCAAATCACATTCCCTTTTGATTATACAGAGAGGCAAGAACGTAAATTTGAACACATTTAGTATAACATTTCTCTGCAACTTATTTATGTGAAATTATAGATTAGTGTAAATTAGTAGAATATAGACTTAGAAAAAGAAGTCTCTGTTACTGTGTATTACTAAAACCCGTAGTAACTCTCCGAAGCTTTGTCTAGAAATAGGCTGGTGGCAGCATTCAACCTACCCTAGATAAAATTCTAGACCCAGAGGACTTAGTGCATCAACCACTCGTGAAACTTGGGCATAGTTTTGTGGAAGTAAAGCCCCATAAACTCGGGTTCACGACACAGACATACGGAGAAAACACTCCTAATTCATAATTTTTAGAAGTCGTTTAAACTGTGTTAAGTAGTTAGTGTCTTTTCACAGACCTTCAATGAAACTACTGACAGGTACTTTTAATTAGAAAACGAGAGACTCTCTTCAAATCTTTAGCGAATATTTATCCATAAATCATTCAATTACCCGAAAGTACTCGGTCTGATACGATCTATTTTGATTTCGTTAATGGAACGACAAACGAAATATCAAACCAAGCAGAAACGTTAACGGCTGCTTGTTCCAGTAATCATGTCACTACCCCAATACCTACCATATAAAAATCGAAATCCTTCACATCCTGAGTTCCAACGTCGCAGCCACCGGAAACCGACGTTAACGTGGCGACTAGACCGAGAAAGATAATCAGCAGCATGTTGGTTTTAATTGCTGTAATTCATGGAAACAAGTGATATGTAAATTGTCTTTGCCCCTTCTTCACCGTCGCCCAGTGAACACAGTGACGCGCAGTTATGGTACATCGGCTGTTCTGCCACAGATTTTATTGGATAATGACAGACATACGTGTGGTCGTCATTTTCAAGTCTGTACAATTTCATTCGCTTCATCGTGTGCCAAATTTCATGTTCAAACTTCTGGCTGTACCGAAAGTTTCAAGCAGTTGCACAGAAATTATTTGATAATAGATTCAGACTAAATTCCCTTAAGTTTCCTTCTTAA
>Ga0123355_10016942_pt1 | contig 11497 bp, 13 predicted proteins | sample TergutEmb28metaG_3_FD_89872 | JGI IMG/M metagenome (GOLD analysis project Ga0123355, IMG submission 89872) | Embiratermes neotenicus P1 segment gut microbial communities from Petit-Saut dam, French Guiana - Emb289 P1 | ecosystem: Host-associated > Arthropoda: Insects > Digestive system > Gut ...
GGAACAACCTTGATTGTATCCAATTTATTTTACAATACCCCGGCGCGGCGCAAGTTTTTGAAAAAACCAGCGTCCGAAGCGGGGTATATTTCTGATTGCCTGCAACGGCTGGCACTTGGCAACCCCGGCCTGACTTTGCGATATATCAACAATTCTAAGCTGGTGTTCCAAACCAACGGCAACGGCGATTTGAAAACGGCTCTATTAAACATATACGGCCGGGAAGTTGCCACAAAAGTGGTGCCGGTAGATGCCAAAACCGACACCGAAGCCGGCGAGCTGTGCCTTGCGGGTTTAGTGGGCAAGCCGGAGATTGCGCGGGGCAACCGTGGGCATGGCAGTTTTTTCATCAACGGGCGATATATTCAAAGCCGCCTGCTTACCCGGGCGGTAGAATCCGCCATGAACACGATGCTTCCCGCCGGAAAGTTTCCCGTATACGCGCTGACATTGACCATGCCCTTCGACGCGCTGGATGTAAATGTGCATCCCACAAAAATGGATGTGCGCTTTGCCGACGAAGATGGCGTGTTTCAATTCATAGAAAGCGCAGTGCGCGACGCGCTGGAGAATCACAATCTTATTCCAACCGTGCGGAAGAAGGAGCGGGCAGTGGTTGCGGAACGTGTGCCAGAACAGCTTCCGCTTGTCCGGGAAATTCGCGAAGCGAACGAGACGCCCCCTGCGCCGCCGAGTCCTCCCATTCCCTTGCCGCCGCCCTCTACATTCTCCCGTATCGACGTCCCCAGAACATCCGCAACATCCCTGTCCATGCGGGAAGATGATTTAACTCCCGCAACGCGGTTTTTCACCGACTACAATATCATTGGCCTGCTGTTCAGCACATACTGGCTGGTTTCCCAGGGGGAATCGCTGTATTTGATAGACCAGCACGCCGCCCACGAGCGTGTGTTATACGAAGAGATGCTGCTGAAGGCAAAAACAGAGCGCGTACATTCTCAGCAATTGCTGATACCCATTACGTTGCGCCTTACCCCTCACGAGAAACAGCTTTTGCACGAGAACAGTGATGTTTTTGAAAATTTTGGATTCCAGGTAGGTAACGATAAGGATGCACCGCAGATTTTGTCCGTGCCGTTTATGATAAAGGGTGCGGTTGCGCCGGAGTTTTTTACAGATTTATTGGATAAAATAGGCGATGTAGGCTTTTCCAAAAGCAGCCCCTATGCCCACAAAACCGAATTGATAGCAATGGCAGCCTGCAAGGCGGCAATAAAAAGCGGCGACACCACCACCGAAACGGAGGCAAAAGCCCTGGTGCAGCAGCTGCTGACTTTGGATAACCCATTCACCTGCCCCCATGGCCGCCCCACAATAATTGAAATAACCCGGCGCGAGCTGGAGCGTAGGTTTAAGCGGGGGTAAAAAATAAAAAGATAGGAGTTGTTGATTATGATGGTTGCGTTATCAGACCTCAAAGTAAATGTTGGCAAGTATGTAGACATGGCTGAAACCGAAGATGTAATTATAACAAAGTATGGAAAACCCGCCGCAAAAATAATTCGATTCAATAAAGAACTGTGGCGTGCAAAACAAATACCGGAAAAAATTACGTCTATCGAGCAGCTATTTGGTACGCTTCCAAGCGATGTGGATTTAGACGATGTTAAAGCAGCGAGGTTGGCACAATGATTGTTCTGCTAGATACAAATATTATTTTAGATGCTTTGCAAGAGCGTCAGCCATTCGACGCAGCAGCTAAAAAAATCTTGTTGCTTTCGCAAAGTGGCGAGATAAAGTGTTGTTTTACAGCAAATGCGGCTACGGATATTTTTTATATTTACAGCAAGGCGCGTGATGTAAATGCGGCACGGAGTGCACTTAATTATTTACTGACAAGCTATGACGCAATTTCAGTTTCGCATGAAGATTGCATTAAATCGCTGTCGCTCCCGATAGATGATTTTGAGGATGCGCTTGTTGTTGCCTGTGCTGAGCGGGCAAATGTGGATTGCATCATTACACGTGATGAAGAATTTTTACAAAACAAATCTTATGTTCCCATCATTTCACCAAAAGAACTATTGGATATGCTTTAAAAAAACAGCCGCTTCTTTTTGAAGCGACTGCTTTAAATAAAAATTTTACTATAGCCCACTACCAGCGGCGGCCACCCCAAAATGGGGGTCTTACCGGCCTTGCGTCACAATCCTCGCCGCAATAATTGGGCGTGTGTGTTCTGTGGTCGTTGTGTTTTGTTACTTCGCGTGATCTTACAACGTCGTGGGTGTTAAATTCATGTTCGTGGATTACATCATACTCGTGTATGGTATCATGTTTATGCCTAACGACATGTTGATGCCGGACTACATTCTGTGAGCCGGGGCAGTTAAATACTTCTCTTCTTACCGGGTTGTGGCCGCAGCTGTGACAGCCATGTGTGCAGTTGCAATTCATAATTTTAGCTCCTTTGCTTAATTGTGGTACTTGCTATATTTTATGTTGGATATTTATTTTGGTTCTTGTCTTTTTTCGCTGTAAAAAATCCAACTGGTTGGCATTCCCAACCAGTTGGATTTTACAGCGAAACAAAATTGGAATAATGGGAGGAAAAAAATGCTTTACGATTACATGACCGGCCACATGGGAATAAGCCACCAGGTGGCCAATTTTGTGGCCAAAACAGAGGAGGGCTTGTCGCAGGTATACGCCAGGGCAGATGACATAGCTGACCACAATCAGGCAAAAGTCTTGGATGCGATGCAAACCTGCCGGTTAAGCGACGTGCATTTCAACGACTCCACGGGCTATGGCTACCATGACGAAGGCCGCCTGGTTCTGGAGCAAATTTTCGCAAAAACATTCCGCACACAGGCCGCGCTTGTGCGCCCGCAGCTTATTTCCGGCACACATGCCTTGGCGGCGGCGTTGTTTGGCAATCTTCGGCCGGGGGATGTTCTTCTTTCCCCTGTGGGCAGCCCGTATGATACGCTGGAATCGGTGATAGGCATCCGCGAAACCTCTGGTTCGTTGCGCGAGTTTGGCGTGGAATATCGCCAGGTAAACTTGCTGCCATGCGGCGGGTTCGACTTTGACGCAATAAAAAAGGAGCTGGCGCACCAGCCCAAAATGGTGACAATCCAGCGCTCCAAGGGCTATGCCTGGCGGCCGTCATTTACCGTGGCGCAAATCCGCGAGTTAATTGAATGTATACGAATCAAAAGTGCGCACACAATAATAATGGTAGACAATTGCTACGGCGAATTCGTTGAAACGGAAGAACCTGCCGCAGACCTAATCGTGGGTTCGCTGATAAAAAACCCCGGCGGCGGGCTGGCTCCCGGCGGCGGATATGTGGCGGGCAAGGCCGAATATGTAGAAAAAGCCGCCGAACGCCTAACCGCCCCCGGCCTGGGCAGTGCAGTGGGGCCGTCGTTGGGCATGGCCAGGAACTTGATGCAGGGTTTTTTCCTGGCACCGCAGGCTGTAAGCGCGTGTATCAAAGGTGCAGCCTTGGCAGCTGCGGTGTTTTCTCAGCTGGGTTTCGACGTGCTTCCCGGTGCGCTTGACGCAAGAACGGACATCGTGCAGGCCATAAAACTTGGCGATGCACAAAAAATCCTGGCCTTCTGCAAAGGTATACAAAAAGCCGCGCCGGTGGACAGCTTCGTAACCCCCGAACCCGCCCCCATGCCGGGGTATTCCCATGGGGTAATCATGGCCGGCGGCACATTCATACAAGGCTCATCGATTGAACTAAGTGCCGATGCGCTCATGCGCGAGCCTTACAATGTGTATTTCCAAGGCGGGCTTACAGCGGCGCATTCACGGGCAGGGGTGGCCTTCGCGCTGGATGCGCTGTTTCTCGAGGGGTTGGTGTCATTATAAGGGAGAAGATATGTATTTTCGTGTGATTTTACTGGTTGCGTGTTTTGTGCTTGCCCCGCAAACGGCCGCCGCCGACACGGGGCTGTTGTGGCTAATCAACCGGGATAATCCCGTTGACGCAGACTTTATGCCCCAAAACCTAGTGGAATACAAAGGTGTGCGGCTGCATTCCACCGCTCGTTCTGCCTTTGTAGAAATGATAACAGCCATGGAGACAGATGGAATCACAGGGGTGTGCCTTCAAAGCGCATACCGCCCCTATTCCCATCAACGCGCAATATTCGACCAGCGCGTAAAAGAGCTTATGGCCAAGGGGAACAACAAAAACGAAGCCGAACAAATCGCATCTGAATCCATCCAGCCACCCGGCGCAAGCGAACACCAAACCGGGCTGGCACTGGATGTAAGCATAAACGGGCAGCTTACCAAATCATTCGCAGACACAAAGGCCGGCCGCTGGCTGGACGCGAACAGCCACAGCCACGGCTTTATAATACGCTACCCAAAACACAAGACAGCAATCACAAACATCACGTTCGAGCCGTGGCATTTGCGCTATGTAGGTACTCCCCACGCATCCATCATGAAAAACATGAACCTTACGCTGGAGGAATATTGGAAATATCTAGCGCAGGTGCAGACGTTTATCCAATGGGGAGCCTATGGAAATTATCAGTTGATAACGTATTCCCACGCTCCGCCAGATTCCATTTTCTGCGAATTGACAAACATCTCATCGTATGCGCCCATGTGTGCAGGCGGGTACATTATCGTGGTGGACAAGGTATATCCCCAAATTTAAAATCCAGTTGGTATAAATTTTATACCAATTGGATTTTTTCCATTTCATGGAATAAAACTCCTCGTTTGTGACTAGAATTATTAGTATCTCAAACAAAAGGAGTGGTTGGTTATGGCAAATATAACACAATCCCTAGCATACGCGCCAGAAGTCGAATGGGACTCTGCGGCGGTTGTTCCAGAAACAAAAATTGAAAAAAAATCCGCCAAGATCCGCAGAAGAAAGCCCACACCGCTAACGGCGGAAGATATTGAAATTGTTGCCGCACTGGAAGCAGTCAAAAGCGATATGGATTTCATACATAATTGCTTTGACCAAATCACGGAAGCAATTTTGATTGACAGTTTAATCTATGAATTAAAGGCGTTGAATCTGAAATATCAATATTATACCAACCTGTGCAAGGAAAAGGGGATAGTCTGCGCCGGGGTGCCGGAACTTAGGGAATAGGGGAATAAATCATGAACGATTTTTTGTGGTTGATGATGATTTTGGGGATTATTTTTTTGGCCTATGTATTGTACACCAAGCAGTTCAAGTGGTTCTTGGGCGTGGTTAGGAACATGGTGCTTGGCGCGGGCGGAATTTTGGCCGCCAATTTTGTGCTTGCCACAGCCGGTGTGGCAGTGGGCGTAAACCTGGTTACAGTGTTGGTGGTGGGGTTGCTGGGTGTGCCGGGTTTTTTGTTGTTGTATGTTGCGCAGATGCTGGTGGGGTAGCATCAGAAATCAACGGGAAAAAATACTTTGATTTTTCAGCAAAATATATAATAAAAACATGTCGCAAGGCATTCAATTCGAAACAACATTGGTAATTCGGATGCTTCGCTGCTGTGAATGCGACTTGTAATCCCGAGGGGCGGTTATGCAACCGCCCCTCGCTTTTCGGGTGCCACTCCGTCGGGACGGTTTCTCATTTAATTCACTATATTTAGGGCGCTCGGTCTACTTAAACTCTCCCCAATTCTCGCTTAACAGTGCCGATTTGTTCACAAAATCGATTTGATAACGTATTGCATGATGATCTTTTATCAGCATACCGTCTGTGAGACGAATCTCAAGAATGCAACAGTTCTTGTCTTGCTCATTGTTTGCGTCGTCATACCACACAAACGCTTTGCGAAGTTTTGACCTGATTTCAGCATTTTGAGGCTCTAACACCCAACCAAGGTTCTTTCCGATGCCGTGTCCACTGAACCAATCAACAGCGCAGACAGCGACTTCTGAAGTTGCTTCGATTTGTTTCATTTTGTTCGAGAGCGCGTATGTGCTTGTGTAAAATGCGCCGTTTTCGTAGTAAGCGTTCACCATGCGGTTATACAGGCGTTTATCATCTTTCGTGGCTATTGCGATAAGGCTGTCTTTGCCAAAGCGTTCGGCCATGATGCTCATTGCATTTTCATAGTTATGCATTTTGAAATCCTCCGAAAATATAGATTTTCTGCCCGTACATATATGGCAGGTGTCAAGGTGAAAACCTTGATGCCCATTCGTGCGAGAAACCGCGTAAAATAGTGGTTTTTTTGGTGTTTTCGTCGAAAGCCAAAAAAACCTAATGAAAAATTTGGCGTTTTTTATGCCTCTGTGGATGAACGGAATAACAAATCGTCAACGTATGTAAATAGACCCCCTGTTGTGAATGTTCCTTCGTCAATCATGCGGTTAATTTTATCACGGCTTGCCCACATTGCATTGCAGGTTTCATTAAGGGCAAGAATTACGGTTGATATATCGACATTTTGCCGAAATAACCAAACATCAACCAAGCCTCGGCATTCAACGTTGCCACACCGTAAATGATGTTGAATCATTCGTCCGTTCTGCGGCAAAAGAATAATACCTAATTCTTCTTTTGCCTCTTTCAGTGCTGTAGTTAAGCTATCATCGCCCGAAACCGCATTCCCACCCGTACATTCCCACATGCTTGGGAACGTCTTGTTCGGCGACCTTTGCGATATAAGGTATTCGCCGCTGTCGTTCTCAATCCAAACACAAACCTCAAGGTGATATTCGTTTTCGTTCATGGGTTTGCCACGCTCGTGAACGCGACCTGTTGCGTTGCCGTTTTCGTCAAGAATATCCCAAAGTTCGGCCAAGTTTATTCCTCCGTCCGCATAACGCCATATTCACAAAATATAAATTTTCTACCTAACATACCTCTACGCCCACCACATCTCCCCAGGCACACTACTAATAATAACACCCTTCAAAAATTCCACGGCTTTCTCAAGGCCTTCATTTACACTCATTAGGCCGTCTTCGTGTTCTATGCTTATGGCTCCGTTGTAGCCTGTTGCCGCCAGGGCAGAGATTGTTTCCCGCCAGGTGTCTTCGCCATGGCCGTAGCCAACTGTGCGAAATACCCAGCTGCGGTTTAATATGTCGCCATAATGCTGGGTGTCCAGCACGCCATTGACGGCGGTGTTGCACCTGTCTATTTTTGTGTCCTTGGCATGAAAATGATAAATTGCGCCCTGCAAGGCACGGATGGCCTCTGCGGGTTCTACTCCGTTCCAAAACAGATGGCTGGGGTCAAAGTTGGCACCGATGGCATCGCCCACGGCGGCGCGAAGTTTAAGTAAGGTTTGAACATTGTAGCAGCAAAAACCCGGATGCATCTCCAGCGCAATTTTGGTGACGCCATAGTTTGCGGCTTCTTTTGCTGCGTTTTGCCAGTATGGAATAAGCACATCGTTCCATTGATAGTCCAAAATCGCCAGGAAATCTTCCGGCCAGGGGCATGTGACCCAGTTTGGGTATTTTGCGCCGGGGTGGTCGCCGGGGCAGCCCGAAAATGTAATCACCGTGTCTACCCCAAGTTTTTCCGCTACTTTGCAAGTGGCGATAAAATCCTCGTGAGCCTTTTGGGCGATATCTTTTTGCGGATGTACATGGTTGGCGTGGGTGCTTAATGCGCTTAATTCCAGGTTATATTTTTTCAGCAGTTCCTTGTAATTTGCCGCCGCAGAAGAATCCGCCAGAAATTCCGCCGGATTCAAATGAGCCTTGCCAGGATAGCCGCCGCAGCCTATTTCCACGGTTTCCACGCCCAGCGATGAAAGATAACGAAACGCCTCTTCGGCTGGCTGATGCCCCAAAAGAACTGTCATAACGCCTAGTTTCATAAGTTTCCCCTCCAGACAGTTGAATAAAATCCAGTTGGTATAAATTTATTACCAACTGAATTTTTCAACTTACATCGACATTATATATTTGATACAATTCTCCACGCTGGCCAGCGAAGTAAATGTGTGGCGTTCCTGTTCCAGGATAAAATGCTTCACGCCCATGGCCTGTGCGCGGGGGATTACGTCTTTGAAATCGATAATGCCTTTGGCTAGATCCACATTGTTTTTGTCCTTGTCGATTTGTTTTACATGCAAAAGCTCCAATCGCGCGCGGTGTTTTTCCATGTATGCCAAAGAGTCCACCTCTGCATAGGTAGACCAATAAATATCCAGCTCCATAACCGCCGTTGGCGGAAGATGCTTGAAAAGAATATCCAACAGATATTCGCCTTCGCACACCGCAAATTCGTGGGCGTGGTTGTGATAGCCAAATTTCAACCCGGCGGCGGTGATTTTATGTGCAATGGGGGTCAGTTTTTCTGCAAGGGCAATTGCATCGGATTTGGTTTCCATGGCTGCCATGGGGCAAATGATATATTCCGCGCCAATGGCTTTGTGGAATTCTATTTCCTCGTCCAGCGCATGTTCAAGGCGGTCAAGGCCTACGTGGCTGCCGATGGGGTTTAGCCCAGTCTCATCCAAGGCTTTTTTCATTTCTGCGGAGGAAAGCCCACCATATCCGGCGAATTCCACGCCGGTAAAGCCCATTCCATTCCGCCCCAATTTTTGCAAAGTGCCTATGAAATCTTTGTCCGTGGCATCTTTGACCGAATACAGCTGTATGGCAAATTCATTGAGAATGGACATATTAAAACACCACCGGCCTACCGGTTTTGCCGGATTCATAAATGGCTTCCAATATTTGTGTCACAACCAAGGCCTGTTCTGGCTTCACCCGAAGTTCCGCCCCATAAAGAATTGCATCGAAAAAGTTGCGGGTTTCAATGTCCTCCGGCTCGCCTGCGCCATCGCCATCAAAGAAGGCTACCCCGCCGCCGTCAAGGCTTGGCGTCATTGTGGTAAGCCTGCCAAGATGGTCGGAATTGATGCGCAGGCCGTCTTTCATATCTGCCCCGGCTTTTGTGCCGCATAGGGTACACATGGCTTCGCCTTCGTCGAGGATGTTCAACGCCCAGCTGGATTCCAAGATAATTGTCGCGCCGTTTTCCATGGTGATGAAACCAAACGCAGAGTCTTCTACAGTGTATTCCTTGGGGTTCCATGGGCCAAAAATATTGCCGCAATTGGGGTGGTCGCCCAGTTTTTTGTACACGGAACCCATTACGGTTTTGGGTTTGTAGTTGTTCATCAGCCACAACGTCATGTCCAGTGCATGGGTGCCAATGTCTATAAGCGGGCCGCCTCCTTGCTGGGCCTCGTTGAGGAACACGCCCCAGGTGGGCACACCTCTGCGGCGCAGCGCATGAGCCTTGGCAAAATAAATGTCGCCAAGTTCGCCGGCATCGCACATCTGCTTCAAATACATGGGCGCGGGCTTACAGCGGTATTGGTAGCCGATGGTGAGTATCTTGCCGGTTTCTGCGGCGGTGTCGCACATTAGTTTTGCTTTGGCATAGCTGGTGGCCATTGGCTTTTCGCACATTACGTGTTTCCCGGCTTTAAGTGCGGCCACGGTTATGGGTGCGTGGGAACTGTTGGGAGTGCAAATATGCACCGCATCTATTGATGTATTTTTCAAAAGTTCATTGTAATCCGTATAAGTTTTGGCATTTGGGTTGCCGTGTTCTTTACACAGTTTTTCAGCCATCTCCAAGCTGGTGTCGCAAAACGCAACGACTTGGGCTTCTTCGATTCTGCTAAGGGCGGGCAAATGCTTGTGCGCGGCTATTCCGCCGCAGCCGATTAGCCCAACTTTTACTTGTTTGCTCACTTTGATGCGCCCCCCTCGTGCTTCTGCAAAAGATCATTTATTTTCTTAACCGGATCCAGCAGTTCGCTGATGGACTTGTCGTGGTTAAGCGTGTCAATAAGCAATGCCAGATACTTCGACATATCGACTGTTATATGCCACGGGCGCTGCTTCAATTCCGGTGTGTGGTAAATCATGTTGGTGGTGAACACTTTTTCTATCATGCCGTCTTTGTGCGCCTTGTCAAACAGCTCCAGCCCGCTGACAAACAGCCCATAAGTGGCAAACATAAATATACGTTTCGCGCCAAGCTCTTTCAGCTGCTTTGAAACATCCAGCATAGAATCCCCGGACGAAATCATATCGTCTACGATAATTACGTCCTTGCCTTTTACATCGCCACCTAAATAGGCATGTTCCAATATCGGGTTGCGTCCATCCACTATGGTGGTGAAATCCCGCCTTTTATAGAACATGCCTACATCCAGCTCCAGCACCGACGAATAATACAAACACCGCGACATACCACCTTCGTCTGGCGATACAATCGTGCAGCATTTTTTGTCGATGCAAACATCCGGCACAGCCCTAAGAAGTGCCTTAATCATCTGATAATATGGCTGAGCATTTTCAAACCCGCTTAAAGGTATCGCGTTTTGCACCCGTGCGTCGTGGGCATCAAAAGTAATGATATTTTCCACGCCCATGGACACAAGCTCGTGCAATGCCAGTGCGCAATCCAAAGATTCCCGGGTGTTCCTCTTGTGCTGACGCGATTCGTATAGCATGGGCATGACCACAGTTATGCGCCGCGCCTTGCCACCCATGGCGGCAATGATGCGCTTCAAATTTTGAAAATGATCATCTGGGCTCATACGTTGTGGCTGGCCATACATTTTATATGTGATGCCGTGGTTTAGAATATCGCAAACAATGTAGATATCCTGCCCCCGAACTGATTCCATCAAAATACCCTTGGCCTCGCCCGTGGCAAAACGCGGGCAATCCGCCTTGATTTTGAAGCTGTTTTTTTGCCCGCTTCCTCCATTTCGCCACTCTACCAAGTAGTGGTCGATTTTGTCTGTCATCTCTTCACAGCCAATGGATGTGACAATGCCCAGCTTCCCAAATGGTACATCTTTTAGTTGATTGCTCATGTGTATACGCGCCTCCCTAGTGCAGTTTAGGTTGAATCGCGTATAATTATGCCGCAATTTTTGTTAATTTACAAGGCGTAAATTCAAAATCAACTGGTATGAATTTCATACCAGTTGAATTTTTCGGCGAAACAAATCGCGATTTTACGGGGTTTTCCATAGGGCAACCGTATACGAAAGTTTTGTATTGCAGGGGCGCGCATCGCGCGTCCGCGCCCTAGTGGGCTTTCTACATGCCTTGCACATTCACGTTTTTTCGCAAAAAAAATCAGTTGATTTGGAAATTCCAATCAGCTGATTTTTATAAAAATCTCGAACAGATTGAACGACTATACATAGGAAAATATAGACAATTAAGTTGAACATGGGTTTTGGACTTCGCAAAAAACCGCCTAATGCCGCGGATTTTTTGCTCGACCAAAGACCGTTTTCAACTAAATTTGCTATAGTATTAACGACGATTTACTGCCCCTCAGTCCACGCAGCACTCCAGGCTAAACGGGCTTGCACAGATTCGGTCAAGGTATGACCCAGGCCCATTACATAGGTGCGCAACAATGCTACGTCCATTATTGTGGTAGTTCCGTTGCCACTGATATCGCCGGCACCTGCGGCAATGCTCCTTTGCGTAGCAGCGGGCAAGGTGTTACCCATTCCCATTACATAAGTGCGCAACAGTTCCATGTCCACCA
>Ga0123355_10016943_pt1 | contig 11497 bp, 11 predicted proteins | sample TergutEmb28metaG_3_FD_89872 | JGI IMG/M metagenome (GOLD analysis project Ga0123355, IMG submission 89872) | Embiratermes neotenicus P1 segment gut microbial communities from Petit-Saut dam, French Guiana - Emb289 P1 | ecosystem: Host-associated > Arthropoda: Insects > Digestive system > Gut ...
TCCTTTCTGTAGGTGGTACTGTCTTACGAGGTTTCGTGCGCGGTTTTGTAGAGTGCTTTTTATACCTCACGGAACTGCGCCATCGTAGTCATCCGCATCAAATTCAAGCTAACAATACATCCACACTACACTCACAATCAAGTTACCTTCTCACACCTACTGCTCTTAGAATATGCCAAACTCCGTATATCGCTGGAGTAAAAAGAAATAGCGTTCCAGCGATTACATCCGCTCTCACACTTTCTGTCGTTGTTATTCTCAAAGTGTATGGGAAAATAATATTGTTTGAACCATTATTTTCCTCAAACTCATCTATTGCATGCCAGACATTCAAATTATGATTTTGCAACATTCCTTCGATCCTAACAGTTTTAGAGTAGTCCTCGTTACTTACAAGCGCATCAATGCGATCTCTTTCCCTTGCGCCCCTTGCAATAATAGGTACAAACCTATCGCCATATTCAGCAAAAAATATATAATGATTAACCCTGTTGTGCCTATAACGCAAGCCTCTTCTAGTCGAGTGCGTCTCCAAATATACAAAATCATGCCTCATTGAATTTGCAGATAGCCTTTTGCTGTAATCGTCACTTGGAAATATCGTTTGCGGAAGCAAGAAAATCAACAAAATTATGGTCAGTAAAATACAAAAACAACCAAGGACGATTTTAAATGTCTTAACGCCCGCTTCGATATTATTATTGCGCACCTAGTTCACCTCCGCACTACTTCCCCAAACAAAACTTAGAAAAAATACGATCAACAACATCATCTTCCAAGCTCTCGCCCAGAATCTGTCCGAGGTTTACATACGCGTCCATAATATCAATAGCCGCCATGTCCTCGCTAAAGCCCGCAGACATAGTCTCCAGTGCACCATTCACATGCTCAAATGCCTTCTTAAGCGAGTTCATATCACGCGTATTGCCAATCAGCGCCGTGTTCTCAATAGACACACGCTCATCCAAAAACATGCCATAAATCGTGTCGTACAAATCATTTATACCCATATTTTCAGACGCCGAGACAAAGACATGAGGTGCACCTATAAACTGTGAAACATCCAGTCCGCGCCCTAAGTCCGATTTATTCAACACAAGTACTACTTGTTTGCCCTTCAGCTTATTCAGATTATCTATATCAGCTGGCTCAATCTCTCTAGACCCGTCCAGCACATACAAGACCAGATCCGCATCCGCCGCATGTTCCAAGCTCTTCGTAATTCCAATATTCTCAACCAAGTCCTCCGAGTCTCTAAGTCCCGCAGTGTCTGCAATGTTGAGTGGGATGCCCCGCACACTTATCGTCTCTGTCAAGATATCCCTCGTAGTCCCTGGAATGTCCGTAACAATAGCTCGCTCCGTACCCAATATTCTATTCAAAAGTGACGACTTACCAACGTTCGGGCGACCTAAAATCACAGTTTTTAACCCTTCTGAGATGATTATGCCCACCTTGCCGCGCTCTATTAGCCCTTGTATTTGAACTTTTGCGGTTTCTAGTGTTTTGCGACAGTTTCTTGGGTCGTCTTCGTCTGTGTCGTATTCAGGGTAGTCGATTGACGCCTCAATTGCAGCAAGTAAGTCCAGAAGTGACTCCCTAATTTCCATAATTGTTCCCGACAGCCGTCCTGACAACCTACCCAAAGCCTGGTTGTGAGAAAGCTCCGTCTTTGAGTTAATTATATCAATGACAGCCTGCGCCGACACCAAATCAATGCGCCCATTCAAGAAAGCGCGCTTAGTAAACTCGCCCGGCTCAGCCAAAACAGCACCCTCATCAATAACCGCGTTCAAAACAAGCTCCGCCGATTTCATACCGCCATGAAAAGAGATTTCAACCACATCCTCTTTTGTATAGCTTCTGGGAGCTTTCATAATAGTGAGCATACATTCGTCCAAGACACGCTCGTCTTTAATTATGTGGCCGTAATACATCCTATGACTTTCAAAGGCGCATTTGCCTTTTGGCTTAAAGAGCGCTTTGGCAATGCTGACTGCGTCTGCGCCTGATAAACGTATTATGGCGATGCCGCCGCCTATGGCGGTTGATATGGCGGTTATTGTTGTGTGATTCATATTTATTACATCCTTTGTAAAATACATCTAAGGGCTGTCCTCAGACAGCCCCAAAATAAACATTCTCTAAAATTACTCTTCTACCCTATCTCTGTCCCTATCCCTACTACCACGCCTATCTCTATCCTTAAGAGCAATTACCACATTTCTATGCGGCTCTTCGCCTTGGCTATATGTTGAAATGCTTCTATCATTTTGCAGAGCCGCGTGAATTATACGTCTTTCATACGGATTCATTGGCTCTAGTATCACGCTTCTGCGTTGCGCTTTTGCTTTCTTTGCTAGATTTTTTGCTAGAGTTTCTAAGGCTTCTCTTCTTTTTTCTCTATAGTTTTCCGTATCGACTGTTACAGAAACATATGGCATATCGCCTCTGTTTACAACAAGGTTTAACAAATACTGTATCGAATCGAGCGTCTGACCGCGCTTACCAATCAACACGCCCAAATTCTTGCCTATTAAGTCAACTTGCATATGTTTCTCATCAGAGCATGTAATTTCCATATCAACGTTGATGCCCATTGCTCCTATGAGTTCTTTTAAGAAAGTGCGTGCGCGTACTTCAAGAGTTTGGCTCTTGGTTATACGCACCTTTGCAAGACGTGTGCCAAGCCCTAAAAAGCCTTTAGAACCCTCATCAATAATCTCAACTTCCACCTGTTCTCTCTTACAATTAAGAATCTGTAGTGCTTCTTGTATCGCATCTTCTACAGTTTTGCCCGACTTTTCGATACTGTCCATCATTATTTACCCTCCTAAGGTCGTCCCATCGTCAATATGTCTCTAAACTGCCGCTTTGGCCTCTTTTGCTTTTGCACGTTTTCCTGTAAAGTATTGTTGAAGAATTTGAAGACCGCTGGAAGTCACCCAGTACACACCAACACCCGCTGGCATACCAAAGGTGATAAAGCCCATCATAGCAGGCATCATATAAAGCATCATCTGCTGCTGTATCTTTTGCGCTGGCTCTGTCGGTTTTGGTTGATTCTTTGATGTCATATAACCTGTCAAGAATGTAAAAATAACGCATAGCACCGGAATCAATATCGCAGGGAAAGTAAAGCCTACATTCTCTACAAGAGTTATCCCCAAAAAGAATTCCGTCGACATCTTAGAGTCCAGATACGGCTGAATCTGAGCCGCAGCCTCTGGAGTAATCGCGTTCATAAAAATGTCCCACTCATACGGGTTTAGCCTTGCAAGAAGTCGTCTAAGATCATCAGAAACTAATACAGAAATCTCCATCCCTGGCGGAACTTTACCATAGGCAAGCTCAGTAAGTACTACGATACCTTCAGGATTTTGGAATATTCCCGCAGCGTCTGGGTTAAAGCTTGCTATAATAGTATCAGCAAGTGTGCTATATATTTCACCTAATCTAGTAACGAATCTGTATGGCTGATTCATTATATGGAACATCGACATGAATATCGGAAACTGTATAAACATCGGCAAGCAGCCCATCAAAGGACTTACTTTATTCTCTGAATAAAGCTTATTAATTTCTTGTCCCATTTTCTTTTGGTCGTCGGGCGCTTTTGAATTTTCGTATTTTTTCTTTATTTTGTCAAGCTCAGGCTGCAACCTTTGCATCGCTTGCATTGACTTTTGGCTCTTATAAGTGAGCGGAAAAGTTAAGGACTTTGACACTAAAGTAAAGAGAATTATCGAAATCCCCAAAGTGTGCAGTTCGCCAGGAGTGATCGCATACACAATATTATAAAGAAAATCCAAAATAACTCCAAAAAATGTTGCGAGCGGACGTATTATAGGTCCTGCCTCAGGTTGTATCATAGCTCTATTTCCAAACAATTATTTTCCTCCTAACAACTATTGCTTCTCCGAGTTTAAGGTATGGGATCATATCCACCTTTTGAAAATGGGTTGCATCGTAGAATACGATATGCTCCAAGTAACGCCCCTTTGATAGCACCATGCTTCACAATAGCCTCATGGGCATACCTTGAGCATGTCGGATAGTATTTGCACCTTGGCATAAGCCCAGGGGATATACATTTTTGATAAAACTCGATTATAGCCAACAATATTTTTTGGGCCAATTTAAAAAGCCCCCTTTATATTTCCTTTGTTGCTTTGATGTCTAATCCATGTTTTCTAACCAAGTGATTAACAGCGCTATCAGCTTCTTTAAAACTCATACTGCTGCAAGAACTCCTGGCTAGTATTATAATATCATATCCTTCTTTTAAACCGTCGCTAGATAATCTGATACTCTCTCTAAGTAGCCTAGTCACTCTGCTTCGTACTACGGATTTACCTACTTTTTTGCTCACCGAAAAACCAATCCTGTTAAAATCTAACCCGTTGGGCATCACAAACATAACAATAAGACGGTTAGCAATAGATTTTCCTCTATTATAAACCAACCGAAAATCTTGATTTTTTTTAAGCGAAGTCCAGTTTTTCATAACTCGTCCAAGTTTCGATGTCTAGTCCACAGCATTTTCTGTGGCACAAAAAGACCACCTAAAGCGGTCTAGTGAAATAGAGGATTTGCCCTTATCAACTTGATTCAATAAAAGCCATCAAGAGCAAATCCGTTTATGTCTGTTTCTTAAGCTGAAAGAACTTTTCTGCCTTTTCTACGTCTTCTTTGAAGAACGTTTCTGCCATTTTTAGTTTTCATTCTTTGACGAAATCCATGTACTTTTGATCTTTGCCTTTTTTTCGGCTGAAATGTCATTTTCATTTTTATACACCTCCTAAAGCCTCAATAAATTATAGTAGAAAACTCCACGCTCGTCAAGATAAAAAACGCGACTTTTGCGATTGATTAAAAAAATAAATAATTATCGACTTTTTACCTTTAAACCTAAACTCAATAAAATCAGTGCTTAGATGTGTTTTTCATGTCGTATTTATTTTTGACAAATATACGTAATTTAGCCATATTCTACACTTCGCAGCTGATGTTTTAGAACAAACATTTTATTGCCAAATGTAGTTAATTTTGTTATTCTAAGTCATGTGTTTCATGAGCTGGTTTTCCACAGTTTTCCACAATATGTGGATAACTTTGTGGATAACTTTTGATATTTCTACATATTTCTTTTAAAACAGCTATTCTTTCGTTGTGGATAATTATTTCAAGGCTTACTATAACATTTATGAAGGGAGTATATTTAGCATGTCTTCACTTTTATACGAATATTGGACTGATGTACTTCCTATTTTAGAGGATATGTTTACTGAGGTTACATACGGCACTTATATAGAGAAAATCGAGCCATTATATATCAAAGACAATATCCTATACCTTCATGTAGATTCTAATTTTCACAAAATTACAATAGAGCAAAAATATCTTAAAGATATTGCAAAAATTATCCATATTGTTATGGAACGTGAAATAGAAGTCAAAATTGTTTCTTGTGAAAACTTGGATAAAGATGGTAATATAATCGATTCTAAACCAACCAAGATTAAAGCACCCATAAAGTCAAATTTAGTTGATAAATACACATTTGAGTCATTTGTACCTGGTGATTCTTCAAGACTTGCCCATGCAAGTGCTATGGCTGTTAGTGAAGAACCTGGTCAAAGTGCATATAATCCGCTGTTCTTATACGGTGGTGTTGGACTTGGCAAAACTCATCTCATGCACTCAATAGGTAACCGTAGATTACAGCTAGACCCAGAGAGTCTCGTACTATACTGCTCTGCTGAAGAGTTTATGAATGAGATGATTTTATCAATAAGAACAGGGAAAAATCAGGACTTTCGTGATAAATACAGAGAGATTGATGTACTTTTAATAGATGACATCCAATTTCTATCTAACAAAGAAGGAACACAGGAAGAGTTTTTCCACACTTTTAATACGCTCTATAATTCGGGTAAGCAAATAGTAATTTCGTCAGATCAGCCGCCTAAAGAACTAAAGACTTTAGAAGATAGGCTGCGTTCGAGGTTCGCTTGGGGATTTATAGTTGACATAACTTTACCTAATTTTGAAACAAGGACTGCAATACTCGACCAAAAAGCTGAACAGATGGGTATAACCGTATCCGAAGAAATAAAAGAGTTTATTGCCAAAAATATACTTAGCAATATCAGAGACCTAGAAGGCGCACTAAACAGAGTCTTTGCATATTCAAAACTCTCAAGAAAAGAGATAAGCTTAGACCTCGCAAAAGATGCGTTAAAAGATATAATAGACTCTGTGGATAAGCCAGATTTATCTGTGGAATATATCCAAAAAGTTGTGGCTAACTATTTTAACATCTCCATAGAAGACATAAATGGCAAAAAGCGTTCACAAAATATCGTAATGCCAAGGCAAATAGCGATGTACCTATGTAGAAAGTTATTATCGAACTCAATGCCAAAAATAGGAATAGCTTTTGGCGGACGCGACCATTCCACTGTTATACATGGCTGCAATAAAATTGCTGAACTTATGGAATCAGATACACATATCAGAGATACAGTAACAGAGATTGAGAGACTTATTGTATAAGTAAATATTAACTAATGATTTTTACACTTTTTTATTGGCAAGTATACTAATTTATACATACGATTTACACAGCCTGAGCACTTGTAAAACATTACACTCTAATAGCTTTTGCGGATTATCCACACCCCCTACTACTACTTCTTTAAAGATATATATTATTTATATTTTTACACGACGGTGGGGGGAATATTTTTTGATATTTTTATAATTTCATCTACACAATCTAATTAATATATGTTATAATGAGTTGGGTAATTTTTCCTAAAAATCATCTTCAATCCGCAAGGAGGCAATTATGAAATTCACATGCGACAAGAATGTGCTTATCAACAATATTAATATCGTATCCAAGGCTGTTTCTTCGCGCACCACTCTTCCTATATTAGAGTGCATTTTACTAAGCGCTGATAAAAATGGTTTAAAAATGACAGGAAATGACCTTGAAATGGGTATAGAAACTTCTTATATAGAAGCCGAAGTGATTACAGAAGGTATCATCGCTATAGAAGCTAGATTGTTTTCAGAGATTATAAAGCGTTTACCTGATGATGGTTGGGTAATAATTCAAGTAATGGATGATAACCTAGTTTTGATTAAGTGCGGCAAATCGGAGTTTAAAATCATGGGGCTATCTGGTGAAGAGTTTCCTGTTATCCCAAATGTTGAACGTAACAATGAGTATAAGATAAACGCACCAATGCTTAGAGAGATGATTCGCCAGACTATTTTTGCTGTATCTATGGACGAGTCTAAGCCAGTACTAACAGGTGAACTTTTTGAAATAGATGAAAATAGTTTAAAGTTGGTCGCAGTAGATGGATTTAGAGTAGCATTTAGGAGTCTTTTACTTGATGGTAATAATCCTGATATATCCGTAGTAGTACCTGGAAAGACTTTGAATGAGATTAGCAAGATTTTACCTACTGGTGATGAAGATATAGTATCGGTTTGTTTTACGGACAAGCATATGTTGATCCAGATGGATGAGTGTATGGTAGTCTCGCGCCTCCTAGACGGTGAGTTTTTGAAATATAGACAAATTTTGGAAGCGGATACAAGTACAAGTGTTAAGATTGACCCTGCTGAGTTTTTAAAAGCATTAGAGCGCGCCACTCTTATCTCAAAAGAGACTAAGAAGAATCCTGTTAAACTGGACATTGAGCGTGATATTATAAAAATAAGCTCTAACACTGAAACAGGTACAAGTTATGACGAGCTTACTGTAGAGACTACTGGTGAGGGACTCAGTATCGCATTTAACCCTAAGTATTTGATAGACGCTCTAAAATCTATTGACGATGATAATACATTTATGCACTTTACAACAGCTTTAAGCCCATGTATTATCACAGGTGAAGAAGGCTGTGGATATAAATATTTGGTACTCCCTTTGAGGGTCAATAGATGATGGAAAAAGTAGTCAAGATTAAGACAGAATACATCAAGCTATCCGATTTATTAAAATACGCGACTATAGTGTCAAGTGGCTCAGAAGCGAAGTATCTCATAGCAGAAGGTTATGTGTCTGTAGATGGTGAGGAAGAACTTAGGCGTGGGAGAAAAGTTTATCCTGGGATGAAGGTTTCGGGTAGTTTTGATGGGGATAAGTTTAATATCATTGTGGAATAAATATTGTAGAACATATGGGCGCACATTGTGCGCCTGCAATATGTAAAAATAATTATAAAAATAACATCTGCGCGATATTGCCTATCAGTATCTGTCAGATGATTTTATACATAAAAAGAACCATTGATGAGAGGCATCTCATTACCAAAAACGAGGAGGATATTATGTTAATCAAAGATCAACAACTAAGTCGTTCAAGAACGGCAATCCTTGGGCTTCAACATATGTTTGCTATGTTTGGAGCTACGATACTTGTACCTATTCTCAGCGGCCTAAGTGTTCAAGTTACTTTGGTGGCTACAGGTATTGGCACACTTATTTTTCATCTTTGTAGCAAAGGGCGCGTACCTGCATTTCTTGGTTCGTCTTTTGCTTTTTTAGTGGGCATTCAGCTAATCACCAACCCAGAGACTGGTATATTTGCAGGGAGTGGTATGGCTCAGCAGGAGAAACTTGCATATGCCACTGGTGGTATACTTGCAGCGGGTATACTCTATCTCATATTTGCGCTGATTGTTAAATTAGTAGGCGTTAAGAGATTTATGAAATTTGTACCTCCTGTTGTTACTGCACCTACTGTATTTCTTATTGGTTTGATGCTTGCACCATTTGCTATTAACCAGTCATCTAACAATATATTCTTGGCTGTACTTACTTTAGCTATAGTTATTATCACATCTTCTTGGGGTAAGGGTATGATGAAGATTATCCCTATACTTCTTGGTATAGCGGGAGCTTATGCTGTGGCACTTATCATGCATAGCGTTGGTATGACTAATCCTAATGGCACAGCTATCATAGTGTTTGCGACAGAGGGCGCTTCTCTAGTTGGTATGCCTCCGTTTATGTTACCACGTTTTGACCTTGTTGCTATTCTTATCATGGTTCCTTTTGCTATAGCGACTATAGCGGAGCATGTTGGCGACATGGTAGCACTTAGCACAATAGCTGGTGAAGACTTGACAGAAGATCCTGGTCTTTACAGAACGCTTATGGGCGACGGTTTGGCATCTATATTTGCTGGACTTATTGGCGGACCTGCTAATACTACGTATGGTGAGAATGTTGGTGTTATCGCTTTGACTAAGGTATTTAACTCAAGAGTTGTTCAGCTTGCGGCTATTTATGCTGTTGTTTTGGGCTTCTCTCCTTTGTTTGCAAACATTATTTACTCGATTCCGACAGCTATCATAGGCGGTGCATCGTTTATGCTGTACGGTATGATTGCAGCAGTTGGTATACGTAATCTTGTTGATAACAGAGTCGATGTTTCTAAGACGAAGAATCTTACTATAATAGCTGTTATGGTTGTTATGGGTCTTGGACTTAGATTTGGACAACCAATTACATTTACGATAGGTACTGCGAACATCCCTGTTGATAGGCTTGGTATCGCTATCGCTGTAATATTGGGCATATTCTTAAACGCAGTATTACCAGACGAAAAAGACGAAGAAATCAAAGAAGAGAAATAAAATGCAAATTACATCCGTCCAGCTCAAAAACTTTAGGAACTTATTGGAGCAGCGCATTGAACTTGCCCCGCACATAAATATCTTTTACGGCGACAATGGTCAAGGGAAGACGAACTTTTTGGAATCCCTCTATTTTTGTGCGATGGGCAGAAGTCATAGAGCTGTATCCGATTTAGAACTTGTAGCTTTTGAGCAGACGGATTCTTTTGTACAACTCAAGTACTCTGAAGGCGCGGTTCATGTACACTTAGGACAGGGCAAAAAAGGTATGACTATAAATGGTGTGCCTGTCAAAAAGCTTGGCGATCTTTTAGGCAACTTGATGGTCGTTATGTTCAGCCCTGAGGACTTAGACTTAGTCAAAGATGGGCCTGGAGTTCGGCGCAAGTTTATGGACATAGAGATTTGCAAATTATCGCCTCTGTATTATCATGAGCTGCTGAGTTATCACAGAGCCCTAAGACAGCGCAACAAACTATTAAAATCTATAACGGTTGGTCGAGGTACAACAGATACTATCCCAGTCTGGGATGAAGCGCTTGTCAATCATGGCACAAAAGTATATAAACTACGCAAAAAGTTCTCAGAAGAAATAGGCGAGATCGCAGCCGATATTTATAGTAAAATTTCAGGCGGCAGAGAAAAGATAGGTATTTTATACAAGCCCAATATTGTACCTGAGAATTATGCAGATAAGCTTATAAAAACGCTAGATAGAGACTTGAAACTGACCACAACAACAGTAGGCCTGCATAAAGACGATTTGCAGATTCAAATAAATGGTAGAGACATTCGTGCGTTTGGCTCACAGGGTCAACAGCGGACGGCGTCTTTATCTTTAAAGCTCGCTGAAATTGAGCTGATAAAAAATATTAGAGATAAAAGTCCCGTACTTTTATTAGACGATGTACTATCCGAGCTTGATGAGAAGAGACAGAGTTATTTGTTATCTTCTATCGAGGGTATCCAGACTATTATCACATGCACTGGGATGGAAGATGTGATTAGAAAAGTGGATAGAGATAAAGCGAGGATTTTTCATGTGGAGAATGGGTTAATCGACTATATATCAAGTAATTAATGAGATTTCGCTTCAAAAAAATAAACTTTTGTAACCATGAGCTTTATTTTATGCTATAATGTCAACATATGGCAAAACGTTAATCGCGGAAATATTGTTCCTGTTCATGGAATGGTAGAGATATTCCTGAACATAGTTTTTACCTAGGAACATATATATAATTATAAACCATAACCAAAAAGGAGAGTTGCAAATGTTAGGTGTATTAATCAGCTGGATTTTAAGTGCTTTAATTTTATGGGTATTGTCACTTATTTTACCAGGTATCAGTTTTGATGGTGGGGTAATTTCTATATCATTCTTGATTACAGCAATAGTAATCGGTTTGATCAACGCATTACTTGTACCTCTTGTGAAAAACATTATAAAAACTGAAAATGCGGTACTGTTATTCGTTATTTCGCTCGTTGTAGATGCGGCGGCATTAATGCTTGCGGCATGGCTTCCAATCGGATTTGGCATTACATTCGTAGCGGCTCTTATCGCTGCTGCTGTATTGTCACTTTTGAACCTTGGAGCGCATAGTGTGAATTTTGGCAAGAAGAAGTAGTTTGGGAATTTAAAGCCCCCCCTGCGAAATACGCGATTAGCGTATTTTGTAGGGGGGTTATACGTTAATCGACTATAATAGTGAATTAACATAAAAACTGTCCCATAAAGCTTGATATTTTTCCATCATATTTTGTCACCGCTTCACCGCCCTCATAATTTTCGCCGAACATCACGGCGAAAACGGCACAGCATTTGTGAGAGA
>Ga0123355_10016944_pt1 | contig 11497 bp, 8 predicted proteins | sample TergutEmb28metaG_3_FD_89872 | JGI IMG/M metagenome (GOLD analysis project Ga0123355, IMG submission 89872) | Embiratermes neotenicus P1 segment gut microbial communities from Petit-Saut dam, French Guiana - Emb289 P1 | ecosystem: Host-associated > Arthropoda: Insects > Digestive system > Gut ...
CGAGAGAGAGATATGCCTGAATAGCGTGCCAGAACCTACAGACTCTCTCTATTACTCGCTAAACTCCTCGATGATTAGGGGAATTCATATCGTCCAAATTTCCATTCTAGATTGGCTGACTGTATTAGCCAAACACGCCGTGTGTGCCGAATCCATACATTTACTATACGTGTCGGATATAGTATTATCCTAGTATTTCCTACTGGGTACTCCAAGTGGTCAATATTCCAACATGTATCACCAACACAATACAATCTACGTTTGTCACATAAATAACAGGGTTAGCAAACTTTTTCATTTCTTTTTCCTCTTCGAACTAAATGGAAAAATGAATCTACTACACATTGAGCAGGAGGCTAGGTGGGCCCCAGAACCATTGTGGAAGTTTTGAAGTAAGATATCTAGCCGTGGCTGGGACTCGAACCCAAGATAGTGGTGCACGTAGCCTAAGACACTTTACCTTATATTCTATCACGGTTCCTTTTGGAGGAATCGGACAGGAATACAAAATGGCTGAACTTAGCAGAAGAAAAGAATTATATACATTAACAAAATGACGAAGGAATTCCATTCTCGAATGGTGTACACGAAACACCAGATTTATTAATACATTCCACATGCAGTCTGATGATTAGGTACAAGAAAAGAAATTCAGGAGGTCTTGTCCTTTGTTAGCTACTGAAACTGCGGTTTTCCTCCTCAACATCACGCCTTTGTTGTTATTGTTTATGTAGGCAATACACTCTCAGATCAACACAATGACGAGTTTTCAAGACAAAACCACAAGTTTTTATTTAATGCGACTGGGACTGCTTAGAAAGATATAAGGTACAGACGTGTGGGTTCTAATAGCGCAATCGTTATAGCGATTCTCTACGGGATGAACGGTCTGGGATTCAAAACCCGGTGGGGGTGAGATTTTCCGCATCCGTCCAGACTGCTCCTGGAGCCCACCCAGCCTCCTATACAATGGGTACCGGGCCTTTCCTCGGGGGTAAAGCGGCCGGGACGTGGTGTTAACCGCGCACCTCATCTAGCGCCAAGGTTTAAGAAAGAATATAGCTTACCTCTAATCCCCGTCTGAGCTTTCGTGGCCTCATCTTGGGTGAAACTTATGTTTAACTTTTTTGATTTAATACCGGGTTAAATTGCCATAATTCATAGAAGTTCAGATGCGCTATTTGATGGATGCTTCGCACATTATGTCAGTGAATGCAGTTGTGCTCTAAATCAATAGTAACCCTATAGGAGTTTGTTCATTTCATCTCGCCGTATTCAGGACATATGATCAATTCAACGGTATCATTTTAAACAAGTTTTTCAAAATGCAACATTGAATTCACAGGGGCTGCAGCTTCAGTCTCCCTACGACCTAGTTATTGGAATATTTCCCATCAAATTCCTACATCTCATCGTCTGTTTTAAACTCAACTTTTCATTGGACAGATACCCAATATACATAAATGTATGTATACTGATATACGAGAAGTTACCACTGCTGATAGAAATGAAAAATGTAAAGAAAGTACTAGTGCAAATCAGATGTTTATAATTACCGAAATATGGAAGGTAATTAAACGAACACAAATAAAGAAGTGATTCTTTTCGTTTGAGAGTACGAGGAAAACTGGGAAGTATGTTAGTGTAGACAGAATTTTACTGAAATTGGGCAGCATTCATAAAATCTCTTCTTGGAAGACTTACATTTCATCTCGCCGTTGACGGGATTCCCAGCATGATGGGACCCGCCACTGGACCCTTCTCCGAGCCGGTTGAATACAATCCAGATCCTCATACTATACTCCTCTAATATCTGTTTTAATGAAGTTGTGTTACTAACAAAACTGGAAAGGTCGTATATCATTTCGTATTACACAAATTTATCGATTACTTTCTTTGGATTTTAACCTGTTATGCGTAACGGTAATATTAAAATTCAGATCAGTTTTGGTCTGGCATTCCAAATTGCAGCTAACACTAAAATAAATTTTATGGGCTGTAGAGAAAGAACCATTATGGTGTCATGCAAACTAGGCGTTGTTGTGAATCAATACTGCTTAAAATGGGAGTTGTTTAACATGATTTGATTATAGCCTTTTATGTCGGATTTCAACAAGATTTGTAAAACGGTTTATTTTATTTCTTGAAATATTCCATTTACAGTTTTTAATATTAAATGGGCCTATTGTGGATGAATGTGTATTAAAATAGAAATTACCAATCCCAGTACGGGATAAGATTTTCATGTAGAATTTGTCTGTTTTTATTAAACGTATAAGAAATTCCATATATAACAGTTTCCTTTTCATAAATGGGTTTGTATGTTGGATTATTGTATTACAATGACTGAAAATACCAATTACCTAGTCTTCCACATCGAAATTTTAAAAAAATCTGTGATCGCTCTATTGTTTGTATAACAGTATATTTATAACATGAAGTAAAATAAACCATTTATTACGTAATGTGTCTGAAATCATAATACTAAATAAATTGTTCGGAAGCTGTTCCTATCGAATTTCATCAAAGTTTGTGAAACTGTTCGTGGATAAATGAAATGTACATATATGGCCTTTGTTAACTTTGTTTCATTCTGAACCATAGGGATGGAAGTCGGAAATTCCCAGCAAAGTTTGTTGGTAGTCTGTGGTATTGAATTTCAATAAAGCCTGCCAAGCTGTAGATTGGAAGCATGGAAAACTCACTCTATGTCACTATGTAAAATAAGATTTATGACAGATCCATAAGGCTGAAATTTGTAATTTGCAGACAAATTATAGTGAAACCGTGCAATATGGAATGTGGACAGAATTTCTGTGAAGGTTTAGGCTCCGCCACTGGATCACAGACAAGACACCCACCCACATTAGGCGATAATTTTGCTTTGTAAAGAAAGCTTAATATTTGAGTCAACTTAACATAATATAAATTAATGCTGAACCTAAACACCACGCCGTCAACCTGCACAAGGTACAAGGATGTACTGTTACACAAAACTACATTTGGCCACTCATTTAAAAGAAAATTTCCAGTGTCCATTTGAGATGAGATTAGGTTGACACCGGAGTCCATATAAGAGCGAGCAAAATCTTGTTACTGAATGAAATCAAGTATGTAGTTGTGACTTTACTGTATCAGCCCACACTAACTAACAATATACCCTATATTTTAATGAATGCATGGTAATATCCATCTAACTAACTAACTAATTCCATGAAGCAGCGTTTTCTTGGGAAGCTAGTCAAGAAAGTCCCCGCATTTTATGGAACCGATAGTTCATTATCGCATTTACAAGAGCCCGCCACCTGTCCCTGTTCTGCGCCATATCAAGCAAGTCCATGTCCCCTCATACCACTTCCAGAAGACCCAATTTTAATATTATCCTCCTAACTACGCCTGGGTCTTCGAAGTGGTTTCTTTCCCTCAGGTTTTTCTACCAAATCTCTGTATGCACCTCTCCTCTCTTCCATACGTTCTACATGCCCCCCCTCCATCTAGGAATAGTCATCAGACACATTTATTAATTGTACGGCAGATCGTTTTCGATTATCAGTTGAATTTCAGCACGAACATCTTGAATGCATTATCAGACCAGGTTCATAACCTAATTACGACTGTAATTGGAAAGATAACAAGTTCGTCCCGGTTATATAATAGGAAAGTTACATTTTTGGTCCGGTATATTTCACACATGTCTCTAAATTACAGAACTAACTTGTGAGCAACTATTTGCTGTAGTGGGTTACTGCAGGAAACTGCTTTTGTCCTGTGATACTCTCCCTTAGATAAATCCTGGGGGCTTTTAGCGGCGATGTGCTTCCTGAGAGTACGACGAGGAGGAGTTGGAGACAGTTTTGGAACACATTTAGCATTACGGTTTTCATTTCCAGACAAAGGAGAAAGTTTTCCGGACTCTTGAAATTAGATACTTTTATTTTAAAGTATTCGTTGAACTAGTGACACGCATCTGAGATAACCAAGCCTCATCGCCAGCAAAAGAAACCAGAATGTAATTACATTTTATAATAAGATAATTAATTTGGAAACCGTAAACTTGGAATTGATGTATAAAGAGATGTTTACACAGAAACGTAAAATGTACTCTTTATATGACATTTCGGCCTGAAGTTGTTTATATCACGTTTAATTCACATAGCTTCGAGTAAAACATGGGGACCACAATTTTAAACAATGATATGAGTTTCGAACGAACTTTCAGTTGTGTGATGCAATGCAGCCGAAATGATGTTCCCGTTTAAGATGTGCTATTTAACAACGCTGTACATGGTTAAGTTCTTATGGCATCGGTCACACATTAATGAATACAGAGAGCTTATATACTGTCGCTGATAGAAGAAACCCGAAGTACTCGAAGGAAGTCTGTCTCAGTTCCAGTTTGTTCACCGGGAATTCCACATGACTGGCTTAAGATCGAACCCGGACCTTGCAGGCTACAAGCTGGCAAAGAACAGGCTAAACCATGGAATGGTCCCCGAAATGAGGCCCCTAAGGACTGAAAATGCACCACCAGAGAATAAATACATACGTGTAGAAAAGAAATTGTTCCATAAACTGGAAAGAACAATAGGCAGTGATTTCTATAACAGATTTTATCCTGCACGTAGAATCGTAGGAAAAGAGGTAAACCGTGAAAAAATGAAAAACAGATTTGTTTGAACCGTGAAAACTTATGTGTTTAGTAAGATTATTCCTTCCAAATGACGAGGAAGTTATTTTTAACAAATCCTCCATTTTGATTCCACAAACGATAAATACTATACACTCTCTTTTCTCTTTCCGCCTCTCTACCAAAGACTGTCTTTTGTGGGAAATTTATGACCACATTAATACACAAAGTCTAACGCCACGAAGAGAAATAGGAAGACTGATCGTTAAGGAAGTAGGTTTAAAGGCTCCTTTAGAGAAGTAGGTTTTGTTATTAGCGGTTTCGAACCTCCTACAGAAGAACTTACTACGGTGGTTGGTTAATTAATTAGTTAGACAATCCGTCAAGGAGTAATTTTGATGTGCCTCTGAGAACAGTTAATTCAATTTGTTAAGAGGACATAGATTTGAGAAATTTCACAAACGAGCATTAATTTAAAATTTATGTATTTTTGAAATTGCGCTATTTAACCTATTGCTATTTACAACAGCACCCGCAGTAAATAAGGTACCTTGAATTCAAATGAGTAAGATTTTCTGGTTTTAAAGTTCTGTGTGTCTTTTAAATTTTTGTGTTTTTCGCAAGTTTCTCAGAATAAACGCGGGTAACTTACATCGGCAGCATAAACAAGCTAGTCGTAATAATTGAAGATGCGTGTGCCTTGTGTACGTTAAGACCTGATATCACCAAGATTTATAAAAAAATATTCAACCCAGACCAGGTATTATTCAGTAAAGCCATAAATTAGTCGTACTCATACTGTCAAAACTATTAAGTAAGTTTATTTTTGGAAACATTTTTATGGTCTTCGTACATTCTGCAAAATCTTTGAATAATATATGAACGAGTTTTCTACGTCCACACTGCGCAGTTACAGAACTTCGCCTTTGAATGTGCGTTAGTGTGGGGTTGTCACGTGTAATATATTCCATACACGTTCATTAGGCAACATTCAGAATTACGTATGAACCCCAACAAATGCACACGTATACAATGTGTTTTGTTACATTTTATTAATTATCAACACGTTCCGATCGCTTTTGGGATCATCATCAGTTTAGCTTTACAAGAGTACTAAGAATACAAGAAACTGGCAAATTGTATATAACACTGTCGTAAGTTCATTACTGTAGGGTTTATAGATACGTATATGTGCACAGTAATTAGAGCAGCCTGTAAGTTTGTGTTCACATTATTTTTACATGTTTACACTTTTTACTTTTTTCATATGACGACAGTTTCGCACATTGGAGATGATAATAAGGCCTTCTGAGTGTCTTGTCACTGATGATTGGTCTGTGAAGCTCGAAACATTTAGGAGTCTGCTTATTAGAACATTAATGTAATCATGACGAAGTGTGTGCATTTTGTTGGCTGACATTGTAGCCATTTTTAGCGCTCTTGTAAAGCTACCCTTATGATGATAGCAAAAACGACAGAAACATGTTGATAATTGATAATGTGTGAAAAAAAACGTGTTTTACGTGTGTACATTTGTTGGTTTGAATATGTACGTTTGAACGTGTACTTTTGGACGTGTACGTTTGAACGTGTAATACTGTCTTGTGACTCTTCAGTATGCGGCGGATAGCATGGTGCCATTCAGTAAGCTACTGTAAGCTGTCGTATAGTCAAATTTTCCTCTCGCTGTGCCTTAAATTTTAAATGAATATGAATCCTCTATACATGACTAGTTTATGCCTTTTTAAAATGTTTATGTCTTAAGTTACGTAATCAGACAATGTGTCTCAGGAGAATTAACCAACAAGTGCACATACAGATATGTAGATTTATTATATTACAATCAGCGTAGCCTCCTACATGTTTCGGCCACCTATTGTGGACATCTTCATGGAGACGTTCTTTGAAGGAATATTGCGTAGAAGGTTAAAACTGTTTACAAATATAAAATGTTAAGTTTTAGGTAAAAGATTTAAATTTTTGTTAGAATATAAAATATTGATAAAATTATTGGTGTTGAATTGCGTGTGTGGAAGGTGATAATATCGAAGCGGAGGTGGTGTAGCGTCTGCTAGTCCCATTGTAATTGTTGGTTAATTCTCACAAGAAATCATCAGTGCTTGGTCATGGCTAATTTAAATATGGGCCTCAGCCTCTTAAATGCAACCAGCAAATTAATTTTCCTTGAGACTTAAAATTCCTTCTGGCGTACAGCGTGGAATTTACTTATTTATTTTCTTTACAGCAAAACTATTGTTTTATGTTAATAAAAATACAACCAGATGCAACAATATGAAGATATTTATTTACTGCAAAGCTACTCTACATGTTTCGGGTGTCACAGCACCTGATAATGGGTGCTGAGACACCCGAAACATGCAGAGTAGCTTTGCAGTAAATAAATATCTGCATATTGTTGTATCTGGTTGGATTTTTATTAACATTGAATTACGATGCACGGAACCATGAGCTTAAAATCTATTGTTTTATATTTTACATCAGTGGTTATAGCAACAAGTCACGTAAGGAAATTTAAAGCTGTCCCTCTGCCAAAGTTGATCCACATCATAGTGGTCACTACCAACTGATATATCGCATATTTTTTCCACAACGTCTTATGGATTTCTTTCCAATAACGTTAATTAATTACGTTCCAAACGAAGAAACGGTGCCAATTCCGTCTGGTAGAAACTTTATTTGAGATATTATTGTGGCGAATTTTAGATATAGCAGGGTTAGTCATCTGCTGCACCCGTTTACATATCTAGTAGTATTTTCCACCCCTTGCATGTTGTAAGTCACTAACTATAAACGCGTGTCTAAATAAAAATAAATGAAAGTCTGTACATGTGCGCGAGCTAATGCTCACCCGTTCATCACCAGATGACAGGTTGGATTCAAGCACACTTTTTCGTATTAAGCCTGACGAATTGTCAGGAAGCGGTTCTTATCCTAGCAATCCCAGAGCCGCTGAAGGATTAGAATCCCACTTTCATTCAAGAAAAACTCAGAAGACTGAATACGCCTCACAATTTAAATTGCCTACTCGTTGTGTTAATAATCTGCCGTAACAAATTACATAATGCCAGCGAATTATTTACCGCAGCGTTCCTATTACCATCAAGAATGATTCGTGCTCATGTATTGTTTCCTTTGTTGCTTTGTTTAAAAAGTCTTATATGAATTTTATATGAAATTTATAATTTAAATTATCCGAACACTGTGAACACAACGACATCCCTATTGCAAACCGGACACTTATTTAAATACTTTAACACATCCATCTGTGTGTGTGTGTCTGTGTTTGTGTTTGTGTTGGAGTTTGCGCCTGTATTTTAAATACGTATTTCTTTAAATAATTTATGGATCTTCATGATAGTTGGGTCAATAGTTATGCCACAACAGGCCTCCCATTCATCGTACTTTCCACTTACCTATAACTGGTGTTAAAAAGACGAATCTGAGAGTTCTGAACGTCAAGTTGATAGTGGCGACAACTGACAATTTATTTATTTATTTATTTTTTTGTGGTTTCGCTGACCGTGCATCTCAGTATATTTATCTCAATAATTAACCAACTTGATGCACAAAATGTTTGTTTTACAATAAGTTTATTTCATGCCTCTAAATGTTTCGAGCACATGTGCTCATCATCAGGAGGTCAAAATTGCATTACACAGTCTCTGGTATCATCACACCTCGTGCACAGGTTGAGAGGGGATTCCTCTCTCAACCTGTGCACGAGACGGCCACCTATAGGTGTGATGATACCACAGGCTGTGTAATGCAGTTTTGACCTTCTGATGATGAGCACATGTGCTCGAAAGATGTATAAGCATGAAATAAACTTATTGTAAAACAAAAATTTTGTGCATCAAGTTGGTTAAATACTGAGATAAATGACAATTTATTGTATTATAAAAGTCTCTAACATACGCGAACGTTGATTATTTAATGTTATGAACAACTTAAAACATCAACAAGACGGCCGAGTAAAATACGTATTTGCTTGCTCTCGTAAGGCAGAAAATGTGGCATTGTCTCATTGACGAATAACCTATTCGTGTTTGAAATAAATCCTTCTTATTTGAGAATTTTTCCTTATGTTAAAAATACAGCCATTGCATTTGGAATTTATTTGCTTAACAATGTGGGATGAATTTTGGTTCAGGTAGTAAATGTAAGTGGACACTGCGCAGAACCGAGCACTAATTTTTACGAACATTAATTCATAATTCATGGTAAATTTCCTTAGAAATGAAAGCGTTAAACTTTTAAGTCAATGGTAATTTGATGAACAGCCTTATACATTGCGAAGTGTTAACAGTGAAAGCAACAAAGTAAGAAATATATTAAAAACAGAAAAAAGAAACTAAAATAATGTATTATATCCAAGGAAAGAATTTTTCCTGAAAACCTTCTTATTTTGAAGAGTTTAGATTCCTGTGTTTGGCGTGACTGTCAGATTGAACAGTGATCGTGGTCCATGACAACGATAACAGAATAATATTTGCAAGAAATATAAATTTAGTTTTATGTCAGGTATTAATTGAACTTAGTGTGAGGATTGATAATAGTACCTTCGAGAGGGTGGAAGAGCTTAAATATTTGGGAACAACTTTAACAAATCAAAATTCTATTGCGGAAGAAATTAAGAGCAGATTGAGGTCAGGAGGTGCCTGCTATAATTCGGTGCAGAATCTTTTGTCTTCCAGGTCTCTATCCAAAAATTTAAAGATCAAGATATATAGAACTATAATTTTGCCTGTTGTTTTGTATGGGTGTGAAACTTGGTCGTTGACATTGCGAGAGGAAAGGAAGTCGAGGTTGTTTGAGAGCATGGTGTTGAAGAGAATATTTGGACCTAGGAGGGAAGAGGTAACGGAGGAATGGAGGAGAATGCATAACGAGGAGCTAAACGATTTGTAATCCTTACCCAATATTGTGCGAGTGATAAAATAGAGAAGAATAAGATGGGCTGGGCATGTGGCACGTATGGGTGAGGAGAGGGTGTGTATAGGGTCTTGGTGGGGAAACCGGAGGGAAGGAGACCAATGGGGAGACCTAGGCGTAGATGGGTGGATAATATTAGGATGGATCTCCAGTAGGTGGGATGTGGGTATATGGACTGCATTTGGCTGGCCCAGGATAGAGACATGTGGCGGACGCGTGTGAGTGTGGTAATGAACCTTCGAGTTCCGTGAAATGCGGGGAATTTCTTGACTAGCTGCAAACCAGTTAGCTTCTCAAGAAGGACTCTGCACCATCCAGTAAGTAAGTAAGTATTAACTGAACTTATAAATATTAGTTTATATGGAATTTGAGACGTTTAGGATATATTATTTTCAATTATTCTACGAATTTTAATAACAAGCTTTAATAATTTCACATTGCTGATCAGGATACTGTCCTATAATTGACTCCTGTCAATACGTTAAGGAAATTCTGATTTCCACAAAAAAATTAAGATTTTATACAGCAGCTGAGCGACCACTAGCTTCTGATGGAGAAAGCTTCTACATGGGGCGAGTTTTTATTCTTCCGCTTTACCGAACATGTGAATGTTTGAAATTTATTCATACAGTCTATGTTTGAATAGGACGATATTATAAGGACCTTGATTCTCTTTTGGTATATCCGCGACAGGATTGATGACATAAAAACAGGTCCTTGTTGAGCTACCAGCCAGGAGACACAAATTTGGATAGCAAATGTGTAAGACACTTACAAATTTGGATAGCAAATGAGTAAGAAGTTGCAGCAAAATATGCAGACGAACATGAAGCATAAGAATACAATGAAGAAAAGTATAATGGGTGCAATAATTGAAGGTAACATGGCGTTGAAATTGAGTAGACATTTAAAGATTCACATCTGGATATAAAACAGAAAGATAAATTAAGCGAAAAAACAGAAGATTAAGGATATGAAAGTGGATGGATGGAATGTGTGGTGATGATATGCAGCCAAGAGCAGCAGCGCACTTGCAGTACAATCACGGCAGCTTCCAAGCCAGTTGTTTATGGTTTCACGTTATTCTCCCGAGACAGCTGTGTTACCCAGGTGCTTTCACGCGAGACGCTGTTCCTGTATTATACCTACGTCACGTAATTTTGACACTGTGCAAAACTCCGTCTAGCTGATATTCCGTCTGCAAACAAATACAAGCTAGTACAGGGATATACAATTACTTGGATTGGGCCGATCATATAACCAGTTACTCAAACATTACAGGCCGCACATGTTTATAGATTCACAAGCTTTCTTCCAATTCTCCGATTTTTATGCCTAGGTAATTAAATAACACATAATAAAATGGGAAGTAAGAAACATTTTAAATTTTTTTCTTGCATTGTTTTACAAGCAATCAAATTGACCAACAAATGCAAATAATTATGTGCGTTTGTTAGTAATTTGACTGATTAAGATAAGAATGTTTAAGCATACCAATTTATAAATCAAATGTATATTGAATGGCATTTTCAAAACTAAACTTGTACCGTCAGCCACAACACAGTTTATTAGTTCCGTCAACACATGCTACATATTTCAGCCATTACTGACCATCATTAGGCTTTAAATTGCATTTGATATAGGGCATGTAGATAATCTTATAACACTATATAAGATTACATATATTTCAAATGCTACTTACTTAATTATTACTTACTTACTTACTTACTTACTTACTTACTCCATAGAGCAGAGTTCTTCTTGAAAAGCTAACCAGTTTTCAGCTAGTCAAGAAATTCTCTGCATTTTATGAAACCCAAAAGTTCATTACCGCATTCACAACATCCCGCCACCTGTCCCCATCCTGAGCCAGTTCGCTCCAGTCAATACTCCCACATCCCACTTCTTGAACATCCA
>Ga0123355_10016945_pt1 | contig 11497 bp, 10 predicted proteins | sample TergutEmb28metaG_3_FD_89872 | JGI IMG/M metagenome (GOLD analysis project Ga0123355, IMG submission 89872) | Embiratermes neotenicus P1 segment gut microbial communities from Petit-Saut dam, French Guiana - Emb289 P1 | ecosystem: Host-associated > Arthropoda: Insects > Digestive system > Gut ...
CGATAGATGCGGGAATAAATAACGTTATTTATATGGAACTTTATTCGGGACCAAAAATGGCGAATGGTAGATGCGGGAAAACGATCGATACGGGAACGATAGATCGAGGTTCTACTGTATATAAAGAAGAAAACGTGAGGACAATTAGCAGTATGCTCTTTTTTTAACTAGTTTTCAGTGTAGACTAACTGGAACTAGAATATGACTTACATTTGTAGAGACACTTCCTGCTCACTGTTTGATAACTGAGCCTTCCACAGGTCTCCCTGGTCTGCAGTATCACCACATATCTAGGCACCAAACAACAAATCTGATTTACCACATTCAAATTCAAAACATAATGAGTAAAATATAATACATTTCAGAGACTTAATTATGAGATGCCTAGTCAAAGCACACCACACTGTACTGTCAACACTCCCCATGCTATGCCCACGTGCTGGCTGGTCTGTGTAGCAATTATTTTACATGATCAACACACGAAATGGGTCTTGCAAACTCCTGACAGCTGAATCCAACTACAGAAGAATGTTCATGAACCACTATGTCTGGGATTTTTGACCTCATGACTGGTTCCAGTAAAGCAGGATCAGACCACATTGCCCACATGGAAAGGGTTAAAACAAGCACTGTTATAAACGTGCAGTCAACAAATATGCAGACAATAGATCACAAATTATATCAGTTCCATTACAAAATACATTTTAGTTTCACAGAAGAAACCTTCAACTGCGCCCCATTGTCTTACCAACTCATCAGTGTTGTCTGGTACAAGATGGTTGTTGGGCGTAACTCCTGCTGACATAGCCCTACGCATTGCTGCAAGTATATTGGATCTGTCAGACGTGACCGGAATGTGTGTGTTCTCATTGGGTGTGGCGACATCTGATTCCAATTCAGAAGTAAGGTCAGATGGCACCACTTCAGGTGCATCTGTAAGTGACTCCTGCAAGGAGCATAAAAAACTCACAGTTTAATATGACATGTCAAAATGCAATCACGTTAAGTTCTGTGTGCTATAATGAACTAAAAGTTGTGGCATTTAAGATGGTAATGATGATTATTATTACCACCACAACCACCAACATCAAAATCATCAGCAGCCATGAGCCCACATGCATGTGCCACACCCCAGCCCCTTTCATATTTTCCTCTTTTTAATGTGCCTTTCAGGTTTTACACAATACATTCTAAAAGAGTTCTCCTTACCATGGCAACAGTTGCATAATCAACAAGACAGGCAATGTACATACACACGTAACATTCAGGCACATTCAGGAAACTACTATTACCATGGAAAAGCAACAAGTGTTGCCTATTCTCAGTGTATGTCTGCAGCCTTGGTCATCCAGCATACAATGCGCATGCATCATATTGTCATCTGTGCCCTGTCTGGCTCTACCACATTTTTCTACATTACCTCATGACATAACTTTTGGAAAAAAAGTTACTGAACATAAAATGTGTTTTGATTATCTCTACAACTCTTGTATGAAACATTTCTGATTCTAAGAATACAGCGAGATATTACCTCCCACTCATGTATTAACCTTTAAAAGATCTGCAGTCATGTACGAAAACACACCTGTACGTTTATTTTATATATTCAGGCAACAAGAAAATTTACCACATTTTTAGGACATGCTGTATAAACTCTATTCTTCACAAAATGCCATTTACTTCATCATGTTATCTTTTACTGTTCAAATAATACTCAGTTTCAAAACCCATGTGCTGAAACCTCAAAACCCACCCCAGTTGCATAACGAATAATTGATCTCCACGAGGATAGCGACATTGACTGAAACGTCACAGAGGAAAATAAAATCTAGATGTTATTTACAACTTCTATTTTCACAGCTAATTGTACAGTCCTTATCTGCCAATTTCTATACAGCCAGCAATGCAGCATTGTAAGAAGCCTCTAATGCACTCATACGTATACAACAATCGTATCAGTAAAATAAAAGAGATAAACTAAAACCCACCTCAACAATGTTGGCATCTGGTTCCGTTTTTATACTGACAACTGGAAACAATGGAAGCTGCTCACTGTCTGAATCCTGTTCAGACAGTTCTTCTTTAACAGTGTCCATGCTGTCCTGAGAAATCATATCTGTGTGAGTTCATGTCAATCAACAACCAGTTGCATTACACAGTATGATATTCAAAGACGGTGCCAGAAAACGTAATAATGGAAGTGATAAGCTTACAGCATACGTTAAGGGCTGTGGATCCGATATAACAAACACGTCGTTGAAAAGCAGAAACGCGCCCTTACTAAAGTTGTTAGAGTGCATTAGTCCTTAAAATATCCTACTGGTAGCAATGTGTTTACCAGTCAAAATATAAGCACCTCCTGGTGTACATGCTCCATGTTTACACGACTATCCCATAGACAGAACATTAGGTGATTAACGCTATATACTTTACGTTAGTCTGATTTTTGATAAAACAGTTTGTTAAGATTATTACCTTCTAACGGCACAAAATCTTTCACATAGAAAATCGTGAGTTTTCTCGGCGACTGAATGCAACAAAACCTGACCTCGCTGCTAACCTCGTCTCCACCTACATCCCCATTAACATTTACAGGCCAACAGACAAAGGGAATAATTACTTGGTCTTTCCAACAACCAGACTCCAAATTTTAGTAACACGCATTAAGAAAATCCCTTACTATAACCCATATTCACGCGGATTTACCACTAAAATGAAACTCCACGCCAAACTTCGCTATTGATTTCCCTACAATGTAGGTCACTTGGATCACAACCATCGTACGCGATTCCATTCGGCCGTGATGGCCACAGATCATATATAACTACCGTGAAAATTGGATGTGGTTCAAAATACCTTTCGCTGGAGAACCCGTGATCACGAAAGCCTGCGATTATTGTCACACGGCCACAGATGAACGACAAATGGCGGCCCTAAAACCGTGTAATTACGATTAATTGTAAAAATCATTTTATTCTTCCCGTGTTCTTCCAAGTGACACTGCAGGAACTGTGAAAGAAGACGTTTGTCACAGTAATCGCTAACAAAGCTCAGTTTTCATTGTTTGCCTTGGAGATGAATTAATAGGATTGCATATCACAAACTTTTTGGTTATGGTTTGTTTATCGATTTGTTTTAGGCATATTTAAGTTTAATTTTTTTTTTTTTTTGGTAAACGAATTAAATATAACCCTAGTTTTGGACACTATACAGGAACACAGCAGAAATTGTTTGCAACTTATGAACAATGCCCCGTTATAGATCACCGTGAATAAACTACAGACCTTCAGGCAGAAGAAACCAGGGAAGACCATTGAAGAGGCTTCTAGATGTAGACCGGAATGGTTCAACAAGTGGTCGAACACCATGTTAGATAGATGATGGTGATGATTAACATCGTTTTCCTCCGTCGGAATATTACAAAATGTGTCACGTAAACTGCCGTGAATGAATACTGCAATTTTTCATGTAGATTATAAGAAGAATCTAATGAAGACAGTAATACATATCATTTTCTATAATATATGTAATCATGGTCTGCAGTTTGTTTCCAATATTTACGTTATATTTGTGAAGTTATACATGAAAGGTGGAATAACTGTGAAGGCATTACATCACCACAGATACTTATTTGTGCCACAGCACAAATTACAATAGAATGATTACACAAACAAGTATTGTCCTTAAATAATTCCAGTAACTGTTATACAATCACATAACAAACCAACAAATGCCCATTTACAAGCATGTTCAATTACACATAATTTTTCACCAAAATGTTCCGGTTATTCTTGTGATCATCATCAGGATGACCAGTACACGTTTGTGAACAATTCTAATATGTTATTGAACGTACGTATAAATGTGGATTTGTTTACTTGTCATGTGAATGTATAACAATCTTTATTGCATGGACATGGACATACATAAACCACCAGTAATGTTTATAATAATCATCCACTTAATGTAAACCCCATAGCTGACATGACTTTCAGACATTTGTGGCATCCTCTTATTATTCGCAGTGCTCAGGAGCAAGCAAGAAGCTCACAAAAGAATTCAGTGACAAATTAGACCCATGATGCTCTGAATAGGAACTCCTGTCATGTCCTATGTGTAACATGAACTGAGCAGCTGATCCATGTGCATGTTTGTTGCAGTAAGTTTTGATGGTCAGATGAGTGGTTCTTCATCTTCCTTCATCAAGGGTACATGTATGGACATGTGCCCTGTAAGGGAACGCAAACTGTAAGTAAACATTCCAAAGCATATGACAGATTCCAAGTGCAACACATCATATAGAGCATACAATAACTTAAGCCCTATATGTAATGTTATCATTGCATTTTCATGTTAATGGAAGGGCTTAGAGATCTTTACTGCCAAGCCATGGTTTGCCCAAAGTTCATGAGCTGACAAACTCCATGCAGCTGAGTCCTTGTCAAGACATTTCCTAAGCCAGTCAAGGAATTCACTGTATTTTATGGGACCCAAAGGTTCATTACTGTATTCATAGAGCCCACCCCTAGTTCGTATTGCGAGCCAGATTAATCCATTCCACACCGTACCATTCTCTTCCTCTCAGATCCTTTTTAATACTATCCTCCCACCTATGCCTGGGTCTTACAAGTGCTTCCTTTCCCCCAGGTTTCCTCACCAAACTCCTGCATGCATTTCTCTTCTCCTGCAGGTGTGCCACATTCCCCACCAATCTATTTTGCCTTGATTTGATCACCCAAATATTACTTGATGAGTACAAATCATGAAGCTCCTCACTGTGTAATTTTCTCCAGTCCCCTGTTATCTCCTCCCTCTTTTGCCGACGTACTTTCCTAAGCACTCTTGTTCTCAAAAACCCTCAGTCTATGTTATTGCCTAAATAAGAAAGACAAAGTCTCACATCCATTCAAAACAACAGGTAACATTATACTTTCTTACTGACTTACTTACTCCATGGAGCAGAGTCCTTGAGAAACTAACCAGTTGTTAACTAGTCAAGAAATTCCCCACATTTTGTGGAACCCAGAAGTTCATTACTGCATTCACAAGTGCATTCCAACTATCCCTGTCTTGAGCCAGCTCGATCCAATCCATACCTCCATATGCTACTGCCTGAAGATCCATCTTATTATTATCCTCCCATCTATGCCTAGGTCTCCCAAGTGGTCTCTTTCCCTCAGGTTTTGCCACCAAAACCCTATATATGCCTCTCCTGTCACCCATATGCACTACATGCCCCGCCCATCTCATTCTTCTCGATTTTATCACCCGAACAATATTGGGTGAGGAGTACAGATCATTAAGCTCCTCATTATGTAGTTTCCTCCACTCCCCTGTCACCTCATCCCTGTTAGGCCCAAATATTCTCCTCAGCACCCTATTCACCAATACCCTCAGCCTGTGTTCCTCCCTCAATATCAGTGACCAAGTTTCACACCCATACAAAACAACAGGAAAAATTACAGTTCTGTATATCTTAATCTTTAAATTTTTGGTTAAGAAACTGGAAGACAAAAGATTCTAAACCAAATGGTATCAGAGCTGTTCCCTTAATTCCACTAGCTCCTAATGGATTCATGCACACAGTTTTAATTTCTTGGTGTCATTCTCAGATATTAGAACTTTACCACATTTCAAAAGGATCATCAGTTGTCTTTATATTTTAATTTTGTCATGCATTCCGATTGCAAAACACAAACACATTTTTAGTTTTCTTAGGTGACATCATCCTGTAGTGCATTCTTCAGTATTTTTACTTTCCAATAAACACAACCATATAGATCTGGCCTTTATTCAATATCACTACATGTTTCAGCTGTTCACATCTATTTGTGAACCAGTGCCCTACCTGATGATGGCTGATGTGGACAGATGAAACATGTAGTATCGAAAAAAGACCAAAAATACAGGATCTGTTGCTGTGTTTATCAGATACTACAAATAACACTTGATTGACATTTTCATTTTACTCAGCATTTACTTAAGTTTGAATCTCGTTACTAGCAACTAGTAACGCTTCTGTGCTTTTCTATGTAGTAAATATGTTTTCACCAAATAAAATAACATCTTCAGTGTAGACCAGAAGCTGATGTGCACCACCACTCAATTTCAGTCCCTTATGGTTCACTTGGACTTCACTAAATGCATATTCTAAAGCAAAGTTGAAAAGCAGTGGCGATACAGCATCTCCCTGTTCCATACCATTCTGAATAGGAAATTTATTGGACATATGTTTATGTGCTCAGGCTGTACAACAGGTTTCTCCAATACATACTAAAATCAGTGGGAATGTTATACTTATCTGCTTTGTAACAACACTGTAGGCTTTCTTGTAGTCAATAAATCAAAGTTCACAAGACTTGCTGTAATACTGTCACCTATTGCAGGCGGGAGAAGGAGAGGCTACTGCATCTGTTGGAGCTGCCCATCGGTACTCCACTTCAACCTCCACCCAAAGCTGATTGTTATCTCACAGTAGGTCCAACATGACAATGTAGAATGTTTTAGTGAGTTTACAGCATTTGTGTCTACATTTTCCCTACTGTTTTTACTGAACAGTATTATTGCTTTTCAATCTGATGTGCATTGCATGCTGTCTTAATGAAACTTACATTAATGTAAATTCTGAACAGATTTACGAATGTCAAAACACTGTAGGAGTGCTCACATTCAGTCTGGCTTGTGCACCTTTCAGCTGTGAAGCACATCAGCTGTTGTAACAACAATGTCAATACAGTGAGAATGTTTGGCAAAACTAATAAACACAATTCTGATATAACTGGTTATGCTGCAGTAAGGTACAATACTCAGGACAATTAATAAATTGTGAATTGATTGTACATATGAGATTTCATTCCATAAAAAGATAACTGTGACAAAGAGAAGATCTTCTCTTATATATTTTGTAATGATAAGCCAATTGGGTTGAAGTGTGTATCACCTTTATAGAAGCAACACTTTTTATAATAAAACAATTGTGTTGGAATGCCCCCATCTTTAGGGTCAAGATTGTATTGCTCAATCCTGAATTTAAAGGCAGTATAATCTTTCAAAATGTTCAAAACTGCCTACCCATGCACACAGTGTCATCCCAGAAAACTTGAAACTATTGTAAAATTTGTCTTTTGGTTTCTGATATCACACCACCCTAGGTGAGCAAACAACCTGTTATGCCAGCTCTAAGAGTTCTGACAGTGAACTATTACACTTCAGCTTACTTAATTTCTGCACTTGGCCTGTTATCTCCTACTCATTAAAGATTAATGTTTCCAGAGGTGGACTGTGGGGACAGAACCAGTAGTTCAGTTGGTTAGGAACAGCTGCTCACTGAGTAGATGCCTGTCTGCCCTTTCACCTGAGGAGAGGAGCAGATCCACTTCGCAAAACACTAACACAACAAGCTACATTGAGCAGTGTCCTTAAGAAGCCAGTAGTTCATCAGCTAGTTGCAAAATCCCACACATCTTATGCAAACTGAAGTTTCATGTTATCATCCATATAACAGACCACTAAATATCTCTGTCCTGAGCCAGATAAATCCAGTTTGCGTCTTCCCATCCTGTTCTATTTTAATATTGTCATCCATATATGCCTAAGTCTTATAAATTTTCTCTTTCCTTAGGTTTGCCCACCAAAACACCTAATACCTATCCATTGTGCTTCATACATGCCCATGTCACACCTTGATCACCCCATCAACATGACAGTGTTTTTGAACAGGAGATAATAGACGAAGTCCTAAAACCTAAGTGTGACGTGTAGTTCCACACTGTACTTGCTGAATGTCTAAATTTTGTGCAGGTGAAAAGCTATAGTCGCCCAGCTGCTGGTCAGCATATGCCACACCCGGATGAACTGCGACCACCCGACATTCTCTACAGCACAGTCTGCCATCTTCTGACCAAGTAATGATATACTCTAATGTGCTGGCTTTTAATATACAATTAATTCTTTGTACCACACTTAAATGCTGGTGCTTTCCACATTATAATCCAGCGACTACAAGGGCAACGCAATGATTGTGACTAAATGGGGCCAATAAAAACAACTGGAAGTACTGGTATTCATCTTCAGTGTAAAACAATGATTTCATTCCAAGGCCTTATGCTGTAGCAGTTATAAAATAACCTCAGAAAGTATAAAATGCATGGAACTTTATTTTCAACAAAACATGGCCACTTTTTGGAAACACAAGATACCTGTATGTTAAATGAATGGAGGACAGTCTCATTCCATTATGCATAAAAGTATTTAACATTACTTAATGAAAGACAGAGATTGACTGAGCTGGCAGTGATCTGCATAATAGCAGAGCAGGTAAGCAGACTCACCAGGCACACGGCCTCATCTGGATTGGTCAGAACCAGAGAAAGAAGGTCAAAACAGTGGGTGGTCAAACAATAGTTTAAATCCCAAACACCATGGTTCACAGATATCAAGAATGTATTTGTCATTGACCCTTTGAAAACTTTAGTTCATATACACAGTATTTAAACTTTTAGTTCCTGCCTCACAAAATACCCTGCATCTCCGTTACAAAGATCCAGCCAGTGCTGTTTGTAGACATAACTGCTGTTTACTGTGACAACTGTGTAGGACAGATGAATGCACTGTGCAGGTGGAATGTGGGGTTCCTGCAAGTGGTATTTGTAGAAACCACTGCTGTAGGGATTAATTTGGTTTCCCCAAAGGTTTACTATGAACTAAGAAAATACCTCTTGCATCAATCATGTGCAGGTAGAAATTTAGCAGACACTAAATATTGCAAGAGTACTTGCATATAAAACTTCAATGATACTTTCCTGATGTCTGCAGCACTGTCATGCGAGATGAAATAGACTGGTGCGTTGTGTATGACTTTGTGTTTGACCGGCTGCGGGCGGTACGACAAGACATGGTGATACAAGATGTGGGCTCTGTTGACGGCATGATGATACTAGAGCCGATTGTTCGGTTTCATGGCTATGCTGGATACAGGTATGGGCAGTATTCCACAATATGAAGTGCAGTTTCGGAGATGAGGTTCTCTCAGCAGTGCTGCTGGAGATTCAAACTGACTGGGATGTGATGCTATGTTGTTCAAGTAGTGGTTGCTGATCTTTCAAAGGCAGTAAGAGCCCTTGAATTGTCAGAAACTGTTCACCCAATGACACATCATAACATCCCAGAGGGCTTGAAACTCAACACAATGGCTTTTTATGAAATTCATATTGTGTGCGTGTGTGTGTGTGTGTGTGTCGCGCACACACACAAACATACACGTGGATCTTTTAAATTTCATGTCTTGTTGTTGTCATCTTTTATAGGGTAAAAAACAGATGGTAGCCTCACACAATCTTTGTGTAACATTCCATATGGCAGAGATAAAAAATGAATTGTTTCAGGTAGGTTTGTGAATGTTTGCATGCACAATGTGCATGTATGTACCTTTTTTTTTTGTGGGAAAGACTGTTGTTGGTATCACAGATGTATAAAACTCCAATACCATTTCACAGACCATTCACAGTATAAAAATTACATATAGAAATAGATCCTAACTCAAGACAGCAGGGATGTTTCATGACAAGCATTTAATGCATCTTGAAAGCTCACTGCTCTGTTCAGAACAGCCTGCCACCCATTCCTATCCTGAGCCACATTAATCCAGTCCACTATCTCTTAATATTATCCTCTCATCTACACCTAGGTCTTCCAAATGGTCTCTTTCCTACAGGTTTCCCACCTAAAACACTGCATATTTTTCTGTCTGTCCTTACAGAAGAATGTTGAACAGTACACCATGGTTACGTGTGCATCCCCTGTAATTCATCATCCAATTTTACTCCTCTTACCATTGACACAAACAGCACTGGAGTCAAGTTAGCCAGGTAGCAGCAACAGCCTAACTAGATGTCTCCCAAATGTAAGACTAATCCCATTCTACTGATCTCACCCACTCAGTGGTACAGAATGTCCACCAAGGTGTTCTCTGTTTGTCAGACTTTGTGCAGAACCAGAGTCGAAGTTTGATGCGACCATCAACTGGACTCACTTGCTGCAATGTCTAAAGCAGCTGATCTCGTTCTACGATGCAACTCATCAGGACAGCTGCATTGTTCCCACTACTGGTGTGCGAGCAGAAATGGAGGCAATGTATCTGCTGCTTGGGCTGGGCAACAGCGACACACTGCGCAGAGCACTGCAACTGCCACAGGAGCTGAGGTGATGCCAGAACACACACAAGACTCATTTTGTATTCCATATGACTTTGAAAAGTCAGATGTGGTTTTATACACTGTACTTATGGAAATGTAAGATGGATATTTTTGTCCTCACTTATTGTCTGAAAAATAAGGACACAGCCTTATAATTAGACATAAAGTTAAAGCATTTGGGAAGTGGTGTACTGTACATAAATTATAATGAAAAATATAATGCACTACATAGGTATTCAATTCATTTAAGTGCATGAGAGATCAGGCAGCAGAGATGAAATTCTTAGGTCAGTTACAGGATATGCATTATATGACCATAAAGCAAATCAAATAAGTGAAGGAAAAAATATATATACAATTTAAATTAAATTATTGTAGACTGTAGATGCTACTGAATGCAACTTTTGTTCAGAATGAGGAACGCACATATACAAGTTAGTATATGAATACTCTCCGACCAGCAGAATAAACATAGGTGTCCAAGGAAAAGATGGAGAGACCAATGCCTATGAAGAGAGAACAAGCCTGGATGGCTTGAATCCTGTTGCTGACAACATCATTAAATGAGTTCTGTGTAGCCTTTGTCACAAAAGTTTAGTATTGTGAAGAGGAGTCATCTTATATACAGGGTTGTCTTACGTTTGGGTAAAAAAGCACATAAGTACCGTGTTTAACATACACATTTGATGTACAGTACATGGTCAGTGGGCTGTCATATATCTACATCTTTTATTCATGTGAACAATTCTAATTCCATAGTATATGCATTTAAGCCAAAGGTATAGATTGGTTTACCTAAGGAATACCGTCACCAGAACCGTCAGTACCTCCAGCACAGCAACAAGTTGCTCCAACATCCTGTGCACAATTCTGTCCGCTATATGTATGCTACACCAGAGAATTTCCAGCAGTTCTTCTGCATGCAAGAGCCCAATATATTAAGTAACATTTTATATTATTTATTGCGTGCACTGATGATGGGCCAATAAAACCTGAAACATGTAGCAGTTAGTGGTTTTTATTATTGTAACTCTAATACAGTTGTGTGCATATGTTGGCTTAAATTGTAGTAATTACCAGAATTATCACATAAGGGTTCAGTTAACTTTGCACTAACTACATTAAGCAGAGTCCTTGACAGTCAGCAGTTTCTGAGTTAGTCAAGAAACTAATTGATTTTTATGGATCATGAATGTTCATTGTTCTTATACTGAGCTTAATGAATCCAATGTGTGCCCTGTGAAGGTTCATTCTAATATCATGCTTGCTTCATGGATCATGAATGTTCATTGTTCTTATACTGA
>Ga0123355_10016946_pt1 | contig 11497 bp, 6 predicted proteins | sample TergutEmb28metaG_3_FD_89872 | JGI IMG/M metagenome (GOLD analysis project Ga0123355, IMG submission 89872) | Embiratermes neotenicus P1 segment gut microbial communities from Petit-Saut dam, French Guiana - Emb289 P1 | ecosystem: Host-associated > Arthropoda: Insects > Digestive system > Gut ...
AAATTGGCATTTGTAGGGGCGGCATTCTGCCGCCCGTCTGGAGCGCTTATTCAATTTCAGTCTGGTCTTCAATTCGGTTCGCGTGTTGCCGCTTGGCTTCCATAGCTTCAACGATATTCATGACGATAATTTTCATCAGCGTTATCACTGGAATTGATAAGAACATTCCTAAGATACCAAAGTAAGCAGCACCTACCAAAAGTGAGACAAATACCAAAATAGGGTTTATCTTTAAAGCGTCGCCCATAATCATTGGGCCGATAATATTTCCGTCAATCTGCTGCCAAATGGTCAATAAGATTGCAGTCCAAATTGTTTGGTTAATATCACCTGTTATAAGAGTTAAAGCAACAACTACAACAGTTGCAATGATAGATCCAAATTTCGGAATCATGTTAGCAACGCCTAGTAAAATTCCTAAGGCCACTGCAAAGCGTACATTTAAAAACGCTAGAATTATAATTGAGCCTGCGCCCATGATGCATGAATCTAAGAATTGAGCACGGATATATTTATAGAATAACTCATCAGCTTTTTTAGCGTAATACTCCAGTGTTTCCACTCTCTCAACTTTTACAGCAAGTATGGCCATACGATGGATTGTCTCAAAAATTATCTCTTTATAGAGTAGCATATAAATCGAAATGATTAATGCTAAAGTAACATCAAATACAAGAACAACAGTAGAAATAGCTATATTGGTTATCAGCCCTAAGCCTTGAGTTACAGGGATAAGAACTGTTTGAATGTCAAAATTTGAGAAGAACTCACTAAACGCGGCTTGAATATCAAATATTTCATCAAAGGCATTCCAATCGATGCCCAGCACAAATGTTTCAATTGTAGTGTATAATTCCGGGATGAAATCAACAAAATCCAATAAGTTTCGAAAAAGTAGTGGGATTAAGATCCTAAAAACGGCATAAACAATTGCTATGGAAAGTAAATATACTAAAAGCACTGCCAAGCCCCGGGCACGTTTTTTTATTACTCGATGATTTGATTTGCTGATCAGTTTCTCAAATCCCTGGCATGGTCTGCTTAAGATGTACGCCATAACTGCTGCGATTATAACTGGCGAAATGGCATTGAAAAATGAGCTGATTCCAGACATAATGGCATCGAAACTCATGACTGCGTTAAAAACCAATATTGCTGCTGCTATAAATAGCAGTCCTTGAACCCACAATCCCCAATTAATTTGCAATTTTTTCATAGGCACTCCTTGATATGTAGTTGACCAAACAAGGGGGGTGTATTGCTACACTCCTCAAATGTTTATGAGTATTCACGGAAACTCGAAACTTGCATATGATCAAGCACACTGGCGGCAGAATGCCGCCCGCTTTGTGCCACCTACCCAATTTTGCTTCCGTGGAACCTACAATATACTGGAGTCAACTTTTAGTCAAGAGGCTTTTTTGTCGGGGTGCGGAAAATAAATGTGGATCGGCAAAGGTGGTCATCCTTGCCAATACATTAGCACTCTTCTTTGCTATGGTTATTTGTCACAAGCTTTGATTTATATACTAAAAGAATTATACCTGTAACTACAATGCTGATGCTGAATGGAACTATAAACTCTGCTGAAAACGGGTTAGTTATGGCCGATCCCGCAAGTACCGTGGGGATCATAAAAGGGCTTAAACCCAACAATGACATGAACATACACTTGGAATACGGCACATTAAGCGCACCGAAAAATAAGCTGACCAAACCAAAAGGCGTGGGAAGAATGCGAGATATAAAGGCAAGCCACAACAAATTTTCGTTATCCTTGTTTAACAAACTTGCAACCATCTTATTTTTAGCCAGCAATTTATTAACTTTTTCTTCACCCATCCGTTGGCCTATCGCATGACCAATCGAGAGTGAAACCGTCAGTCCTGCGTAGGTAACGATAACGCCAAGCCATGAGGGAAAAGCTAATCCCGCTGCCACATATAAGATAGGTGTCGGAAACACCATGATAACGCCCTTTAGTGCGTAAAGTGCTATGATTACAAGGATTGTTAACCCTAGTGAGATTTCAGAAAATCCTGTGATGAAATCAACACTAAAAAAATTTAATCTATATGCTAATAACAGTGCAAGTATTGCAAATGCTGCCAATAGACCCCACTTCAACGCCTTTTTCAAATTTGTCCACCGTGCCTTCTCCAAATTTTCTCTGTCGTTAACCCTCAACCTTTTCTACATCGTCCCGCAAGTTTGCACGCATTCTCGGGACGCTGTGGGCAGCGTCCCCTACCGTAATTACATTGCTATTTTAACCTTGCGTAATGAATCCAACAATTCCGATGCGTGTCCATATCTAGCAGCAGGGTGCACGGATATGCACTTTATAATTATGTTGCTTAATTCGGGCGATATATAGTTGTTGAGCAATCCCATATTCCTCTGAGTAGGCATTTGGCCAGTTGCAAGTTCAAACATAATAACGCCAAGGCTGTAAATATCTGATCTTGCATCGACTCTCCAACTGCTTGCTTCCGGAGGGAGTAAACCAAACCGTTCGGCTATGGCCTGCACATGCTTTACAGGGACTAATCCACCGAATTGCTCTGGTGCAGCGAAATCGGCAGTTATCATAATTGCGTCGGGGGTTTCTTCCCCGAAATGTCGAGATATGCCAAAATCGACCAGAATCGGAGTATTATCGTGTGTTATTATGATATTGCTTGGCTTTAGATCCAGATGGTAAACAGGGGTTGGCCTCATATTATGCAAATAGTTCAGCGTTTGAGCTATTTGTCCAAACCAATGGGTCAAAACAGCCTCGCTTAGTTTCATATTGATTACACGGAACTTATCAAGAGGGATACCTTCGATCAAAGTTTGGATCAGATATACGCCCTCTTTCCTATGATAAACATCTATTATTCTAGGCAGGCAGACATGATTAAGAAGTTTCATGATGCCTTCCTCGTTCACCAGGCGGCCATATTTGTTGGAAACGAATTTAAGAAACCAAAGGCTGCCTAGTTTTTTGCTTCTGACCACAAAGGTACGGCTCATGGCCCCTCCGCCTACTTCTTTCTCGATGTGATAAGAGTCTGCGACTACTGAAGGATCAAAAACGCCGTTTGGACTTGCTGGCTCGGGATATTGCGGAGGCATTCTGTCAGGAGGCCTTCTGTCAGCTCCCTGGTGTCCGTCAGGCCCTCTTGCGACGCGTATGAACTCTGTTTCCTGTTGATTCCTTCCGCTTCCTTGTTGATAAGCAGCGGGTGTCATTGGCATATGCTGCTGCGCAGGTGCCATATGCGGCTGCGCTTGTGCGGGTGCCATTGACATATGAGGTTGCGCTGGAACAGGTGAATCGTATGTCTTTGGGGCAGCATTATTTATTTTGCTCTTGGTAATAAAATATAATGTAAGTATTACTGCCAGCACCACAAAAAGAATAATAATAATAATGACTGCCACTTGCAAAAGAGTACTCATTACAAATTCATCAGACCCCTCGCTGTCTTCTGCCGATGGAGGGTAGGGATCGACGGGCTCAGTACCCGGCTGAGGCTCGACATAACCTATTTCAGGATCTATATCGACTCCAGGATCAGTGAGTAGTATCATAGGTGCCGCCGGAACAGGCAACCTAACGTTGCTCAAAATTTCCATGGGGAGATCCTGACTTTCGGTTGTTCCGTTTCCAACTTGTCCCCATCGGTTGTTTCCCCAAACATAGAGATTTCCACCTGTATCAAGCACTAATGTGGTGTCAAAATCACTGCTTACAACAGCGGCTACATTGTCTCTAATGTGTACTGGCTCAAGTTGATTCCTTATCAAGCCTGCACCAAGCCATCCGTTATCATTATTCCCCCAGCCCCACAGGCTGCCATCGGATCTAATTGCCATTGTTCGTCCGCCGCGCCAGCCTCCTGCGCCACCTACGGAAACAGCAACCACATCATCCATAATATGTACAGGGGTTCGGCTGGATACTTCTGTGCCATCGCCAACTTGGCCGCTCCTGTTATCCCCCCAGCCCCATAGATTGCCATCGGCTGTGATGACCATTGTATGGCTGCCATTGGTTGAAAGGGCGCGAATGTTTTCCATTATCTGTATCGGGGTGTGTCTGTCTTCGGTTGTGCCATCCCCAAGAAGGCCGTCGGAATTATCACCCCATGCCCATAAAGTGCCATCTGCTCCAACTGCCATCGAATGAAAGTGTCCGGCTGAAGCAGCAACTATTCCATCCATTATATGTATGAATCTATTGCTGTCTGCTGTTGAGCCGTCCCCGAGCTGTCCGCGGTCGTTTGCGCCTGCTGTCCATAAGGAGCCATCGATCCCAATGGCCATCATATGTGTGACGCCGACAGATACATCATGCACATGATCCATCACAACCACAGGACGGCGCCGTTCCGCGCTGTTATCTTCTCCACTAAGTGGTGCTAACACATGGTCGCCCCATGCCCATAAAGTAGCATCGGATTTTACACCAAGTGCAAACGTTGGGGATGCTGAGACTGTAACAACATCTTCCATATCCACTACTCTTGTGGGTTCATATCTTGGTGTGGTTGAGTTATCTCCAAGTTGTCCTCTTGAATTATCTCCCCACGACAAGAGACTTCCATCAGTCTGAATTGCATAGCTGGCGTGACTTGAAGAAATAGTTGCTCTTGCGCCATCTATTCTACCTTCAGCCATCACTTCATAGGTAGGTAGCGCGCATAGTAAAACTGCCAAAGAAATTGCTAAAAACTTGCGAACCATAGAAATTACCTCCTTAGGTGCTTTTAGTTGACGCGCCGTTTATTTAATGAATACAAGAGGTATGAACTAAATGCAATTGCAACTATTTGGATTAATATTACAACGAAGGCTCCAATTGTCAACATCATAGTTGTAGTTTGTTGTGTATCAGGGACTATTACGATTTCATCAGGTATGTGGATATCAGGAAAATCGATCTCACCAGGCAATTCAAAGTCATCAGGTATAATGCCCTCTGGTAATTCAAAATCACCAGGCAAATCAATGTTATCAGGTAAATCAATGTTATCAGGTAAATCAACTGGTAACTCAATACCACCGCCAGGGGCATCAGGATCAGCAAGGTTGGATTCCTCCGGCTCAATGGAATTGGGAGCTTCAGCTCCTTCCGCAACAATCAATGGAGGCCCCATGCTCATAAACCTATCCATAATCATGACAGGCCTTGGTCGGCTTGTGGTTGAGTTGTCTCCAAGTTTGCCTCTTTCATTGTGGCCCCAAGCCCACAAACTGCCATCGGCATCAATTGCAATAACAGTATCTTCTCCTGCAATAGCCCTGTCTACATCATCCATTATTCTTATCCACTCACTGCTGGTATTGTTCGTGCCATCGCCAAGTTGGCCTGATCTATTACTCCCAATTCCATAAAGGTTATTGTCAGTTGAGATAGTTAGCAAGAAAGTCCAACCACTCACAGGATACGAAGCTGTTCGAACCTCGTCAAGTATGTGTACTGGTGAGTGGGCATCACCGGCATAGCCCTCGGTGTGAAGTTCACGTGGCACGGTGTTATTAACAAAGCCCCAAACCCATAAGCTGTTATCAGTTCTGACTGCTGCTGAATTATTTGAGCCGGTTGAAACATAAACAACATCATCCATTATACGCATAGGTTCGTGTCGATCAATAGTTGTGTTGTCGCCAAGCTGGCCGTTAGTATTTCTGCCCCATGTCCATAAACTACCATCATTTCTGATGGCCAATGCGTGTGAAGTACCAAGAGAAACAGCAGACACATTCACCATTATTTGTTCGAAAGTATAACGACTAAAATAAACTAATGGGTCTTCAGTGAGCAGTCCACTAAAGTTTGAACCGGCTGCCCACAAACTACCATCGGATCTGATAGCCATTATATTACTTCTGTTGGATGCAGCGGCGACGACGTCATCCAATAACATTGTGGGTATGTAGCGGTCAATGACACCCTCTATTTCAGACTGATCATAACGGTGATTGCCCCAAATCCATAAGGTATTATCACTTTTTACTGCCAATGTAAAGTTTTCAGTGGATTCAACCGAAACTGCATCATCCATTATTTTTATCGGGGTATGCCGATCCACGTTTGTGCCGTCTCCGAGCTGGCCTTGCCCATTATTACCCCAAGCCCATAAGCTGCCATCTGGTTGTATTGCAAAACTCGCACGACTTGACGCAATTATTGCCGCCGTACCATCTGCCCAGGCATCGGCACGTACTTCGTAAATGGGTTGCATCGAAAACACTATAATGAAAATGATAATAACTGCTAGAAACCTTCGTGACACTGTAGTACCTCCTTGTTTTTTCGAAATATCTGCAAAATTTACCTCCTCTGGTGACTTAATTGGCGCTGCTTATTTAGTGACAGTAAGTGGTATAAACTAATTGCTATTGCGACTATTTGGACTAATATTATAATAAAGGCCCCGGCTGTTAACAGCAAAGTTGTTGTTTGTTGAGTGTCGGGGACCATTATGTTCTCATCAAGACTATCAGGTAATTCGAGCTCACCAGGCAATTCGATGTCCTCAGGTAAAAAGCTCTCTGGTAATTCAAGATCATCAGGCAGTACAAAATCCTCTGGTAATTCAATGTTGGGTAGCTCAATGTCGTTGATCTCGTTGGTAGCTGGGGCTTCAGGATCGTTAGGGGCATATTCCTCCTGGTCTGTGGTATTAGGAGGCTCAGTCCCCGCTGCAACAATCATTGGTGCTCCTATACTCATAAACTCGTTCATTATAACAACCGGTCTTGGCCGAGCTATGGTCGTGTTGTCTCCTATTTTACCTCTTTCATTGTTGCCCCAAGCCCATAAACTGCCATCGGCATCGATCGATATTACAGCGTCCTCGCCTGCTATAGCATTATCTACATTGCCCATAATTTCTATCCAATAACTGCTAGAGTTGGTAGTGCCGTCCCCAAGTTGGCCGAATCTATTATTTCCAAATCCATAAAGATAATTGTCTGTACAGATTGCCAGCTTGAAATTTGTACTGAGAGAAATTGCCCGAATATCAACAAACAAGTGTCCAGGCGAATGTACTTCAAATGAATGATCACTTTCTAATGCACTTGCTATACTTATTCCTACAGTACCCCAAACCCATAAGTCGCCATTAGTTTGGATTGCAGCTGAACGAGCTCCGGCAGCTGAAATAAAAGCCACATCATCCATTATGTGCATAGGTTCGTGCCGATTAATAGTAGTGTTGTCACCAAGCTGGCCGGAATTATTTCTTCCCCACGTCCATAAACTGCCATCACTTTTTACGGCTAGTGCATGCGAACCCCCAAGAGTAACGGCAGTCACATCATCCATAATTTTTTCAAAACTGCTACGGCGAGTGTAATCTGGGTCTTCAGTGAGCAGTCCAGTCCAGTTTATTCCTGCTGCCCATAAACTACCATCGGTTCTGATTGCCATCGCATTATCTCTATTGGAAGCAACAGCGACTACATCATCCATTAATTTAGTGGGTATGTAACGATCAATGACACCATCTATTTCTGGCTGATCGAATCGGTGATTGCCCCAAATCCATAAGGTATTATCATTTGTGATTGCCATAGTAAATCTTTCATTAGATTCAATAGAAACAGCATTGTCCATAATTTTTACAGGGGTATGTCGATCTACGTTTGTGCCGTCTCCAAGCTGGCCTTGCCCATTATTTCCCCAAGCCCATAAACTGCCATCTGGTTGTATTGCAAAACTTGAACCACTTGACGCAATTATTGCATTCGTACCATCCACCCAGGCGTTGGCTCTTAGCTCGTAAATGGGTTGCATCGTTAATACGATAAATAAAATGAAAATAACTGCCAATATCCTTCGTAACACAGAATTACCTCCTTAGATCTCCAAAATATCTGATATATGACCAGATTGCAGGTTAAGGATTAGAGTAATGGAATGCAAAAAAGATATCTGATGGTATTATAACAGATTTTGAGGATATATGTTGTATCTTATCATATTTTAATCTTACATGGAAATTAAAAAGAGAACCGGGCAGAAGTATTAATTTCTGCCCAGTTCTCTTTTCCTTGCCCAGTTATTTTTGTATAGATACCTTAGCGGCTCGCTCTCTTCCAAAAAATAACATCGCAGTTAAAACTCCAATTGTTAACAAAGCCATATTCAACACAAACGGCAGTGCTCTGGATATTTCAGACATACGCCCAGCAATAATCCCAAATGGGGCACTAATTAGCAATACTACTGTATTCAGTACAGCCATGATCTGTGGCCTCTCCTCGGGATTCGCATGTATTGCCACCATCGATTGGCGTAATGTTAATAGAATAGACATACCGAGTGCATCAAATAAAGTCGATATGGCAAGACCCAAGTAGCCGCTTAAATTACCGCCCTGTGGCAGGGAAATCAGAATAACACAACCTATGATTGTACTAATATAACCGGCTATTAGAGGGACTTTGAGACGCTGTTGATCTATGCGGGATAAAATCGTGAAAAAAACTACAATCGCAAAAAGTGATCGCAGCATGGGGTAAAAGGGTAGCATTTCATCTGGTAAGCCAATTCGCTGATTTGCAATAACCTGCCAGAACGTTTGATTTATCATATGAACAACTTCGACTAAAACGGAAACAATCGCAGCAAAAAGCAACCCCTGTGACCTTGACATTTGTTTGACTACGCTCTTATATCCGCCCAATAAAGTAAACATGCTTTGGTTGCGTGTTTCTTGCAATCTTATGGTTCCTTGCTTGGTCTCGGTTGATATGAAATATAAAACTAAGATTTTTGCGAACATTAGCACAAATGCGTTTATGTACAATATACGGATGGCGGGTACTAGAGTTAACCTGGAGACCATTATAGCTGCAATGGGTGCGAATAAAGCCGATAAATTTGCACAGATAAGTACTAGCGAGAATATTTGTGTAATCTTGTCTTTTTCCGCATCCTCTATCATTAGGCATTCCCAAGAAATCATAGTAACCCTTGTGAACCCATTCAGCAGGGCAGCAACGGCAAAAAACCAAAAGTCAACCGCGAAAGCCCAAATAAGGCAAGGGAGGCACCAGGCGAAAAAATCGAATATCGCAGTGGAGAGTCTTCGCCCAAATTTATCTACTATTATCCCAGACAAAAGTGAAATTACCGTCTGTGAAAGCAATGATATGGAAGCGACCATACCGATTTGTATATCACTCAGCCCTAAATTGAGCATAAAGACCGATGCATATGGGAAGATAAGTCCCATTGACAGCCCCCATAAGGGCTCGGTGTATACGCATGCTCGTGTGTTTCCTCGTAAGCTCTTTAGAGTGTGAATCAGAGATGTTTTCATCCATACCCCTTGCCATTATATTTTAGGTCTATCAATTTCTGGGGGTAAGTTCGCGCTGTAAGGGACGATGCCCACATCGTCCCTTACATTACCCCGCGATCTATTTTACTCGAAATGCTAGCAATTGACCAGAAGGCAAAGTGATAAATTGGGCTCAGACTTTTCGTTGTATGTCAAAGAATTTTATCGCACATAATAAAATTAAGAGGTGCCATATGAGATTTTCCACATCGAACCTGAAAAGTAAAATTATTATTCCAAGTGTAGCTGCGATAATTCTGTTGGTTGCTGTTCTTAATGTGTATACGACCATTAGCTTCAACAACATCACGAGCGAACTTGAAAGACAAAATCTTGGAGCAGCAATGATGACAACAAATTCAAAGCAATTTACCTTAATTGTTTTAAGCATTGCAGGGATTGTATTAATCGCAGCTTTGATGTACCTATTGGTCAACGAGATCACCAAGTCTATAAGCAGTCTAGCAGTTGCCGTAGAGCAAATATCTGAAGGCAATATAAATATCAACTTAACAGATATTAAAAGCAATGATGAAGTGGGCAAGCTGGCACAGTCTTTTGAGTACATGAGTGAAACTGTTGCAGATACAATTGAGCAAGTGCAAAAGAAAAGCCTGGAAATTGCCAGCGGTAATTTTGATACAAGCAAGTCTGACATTTCAGCTAAAGGTGATTTTCAAAAGATACTCGACAGCATTGACATAGTGGCTGAAAGCATCATCCAGTATTTAGACGAAATGCCTTGCGGTATCACACTTTTTGATAAGGATTACCGCATGACTTTCCTAAATGCACACAACCGTGCTGCTGGATTTGACCCAGCACACCTGGTAGGCAAAACCCCTCAAGAAGCATTCCCGGCTGATTATGCCAATATGCTGGAGGGAAAGTTTGCGCAAACTGCTGCAAACGGTAAGCCAGAGCATTACCCTCTGGAAACGCCCCTTTCAAATGGAGGATTTGCCCATGTTGATTACACAGCCATATCAATAAGGGATTCCAGTGGCAAAGTTATTGCTTTCTTAAACTTTGCTTACAATACTACAGAACTTGTTAACTCTCAAAAACGCTCGCAAAATATCAACATATATCAAGACTCTCAAGTCAAGGAAATTACTAAATATTTACAAGAGGGTTTAGGCAATGGCTTATTGAAATTCGATTTCGTGCCTGAAACTCACGACAGCGATACAGCTGAAGCCGCCGTCGCTTACAAGCTAATTGGTGATACCATGCGGCAGTCAATTAGTTTCATCAAGGATTATGTAGATGAAGTGAATGCCACACTATCAGCCATTGCAGATGGAAATTTGACGGTAGGCATAACCCGTGAATACATTGGCGATTTTGTCACCATCAAAGATTCAATTAACAACATCATTACAAGCCTATACAAAACAATGTCCGAAATATCCACTGCATCAGATCAAGTGTTGACTGGCGCAACCCAAATTTCTAACAGTGCTGCCGAATTATCAAGCGGAGCGCAGGTACAGTCCAGCTCTGTCCAAGAACTTAATGCGACCATTGATATGATTAACCAGCAGACACAGCAAAATGCAGACAATGCCTCCACAGCTAACGAACTTTCTGGCAAGTCCGCAACCAATGCCCAAAACGGAAATGAAGCCATGAAACAAATGATGGAAGCCATGTCTGCAATTAAAGAATCGTCTAACAGCATTTCACAGATAGTAAAGACCATACAAGACATTGCTTTCCAAACAAACTTGCTTGCGCTGAATGCCAGCGTAGAAGCGGCGAGAGCGGGAGAACATGGCAAGGGCTTTGCTGTTGTTGCGAATGAAGTGCGCAGTCTCGCAGGACGCAGTCAGACAGCCGCTTCCGAAACAACGACACTTATCCAAGATTCGATTGATAGGGTCGAAACTGGTTCAAACATAGCAGAAACTACTGCTGAATCGCTGAACGCTATTGTTTTGAGTGCTGATGAAGTGCTGGCGATTATAAACGGAATTTCAGCCGCCTCGAAAGAACAAGCTGAAGCCATAGCACAAGTAGGTGATGGTCTTGCTCAAATATCGAAAGTTACACAAACTAATGCCGCAGTATCAGAAGAAACAGCGGCGGCAAGTGAGGAGTTGCATTCTCAAGCCGAAACATTACGGCAGTTAGTTGCTTTTTTTAAA
>Ga0123355_10016947_pt1 | contig 11496 bp, 10 predicted proteins | sample TergutEmb28metaG_3_FD_89872 | JGI IMG/M metagenome (GOLD analysis project Ga0123355, IMG submission 89872) | Embiratermes neotenicus P1 segment gut microbial communities from Petit-Saut dam, French Guiana - Emb289 P1 | ecosystem: Host-associated > Arthropoda: Insects > Digestive system > Gut ...
CAAATGCTGAGATGGTTCCCAAGATTCCAAGTTGCCACTACATGCTTCTCATGTAGCCCTCCTGACTTAAATTTAGTAGTAACCAATTTCATGTTTGTTTACATGTAAAATAACCACTGCCACTGGGTAACAACCCAATTGCGGTTAATAAACATTACTATTATTATTATTAAATTCAACATGAGACGTATTCAGTTAATGTGCTTGAACATTTGTGTGTATGTCACAGTAGGGTGGGTTGCAGTGTTCCAATGGGCATAAATTAGATATAGGTGTGTACAGTGAGAATGTATAATGTTTTGGAAGTAAGGAATGCCTTAGTAAAATCTGTGTACGGTGCCACAGAGTATGCCGTTTTCGGTCGCCATCACTGCCTGTTGTCCACATTTATCTCATACCACCTGTTGCAACTGTTACAGGGATCGGAATGACGTGGATGTGTCAGCAGTGTACCACCAGCTGTTGGATACTTACAAGTCATCAGACACTGAGTCAGACGTGAATGTGGAAGCAAAGCCCGGGCCAAGCAGCAGTCGAAATGCTGACAGTCTGGGCACCACTACACGCAGAAGTCAGGAGCAGCAGACGCGCAGAATGAGCCGACGCAGAACTGCGGCTGCAGCTGCAGCTGCCATTCCCACTGACTGGCGCCGGGAGTGTAGAGATCTGCTGGAAATGCTGTGGAGCTGTGAGGACTCAACACCTTTCAGGTTGCCTTTTACCCAACATATTTGTCATAAAGGATTGCTTTGCTGCTCTTAACAATACACAGGGTCTTATCAGTTAACATTGCCCAGATCAGCAGTGTTTTGCTTCAATGCTACCAAATTGCATCAGCCTAAAATACGATGAATATTGCACGACTTGGATTAACCTTGTTTTGATTGGCAACTGGGCCTGACTCTTGTAACTGTTTGGTGTCTGTGAATTGTGATTTTCAGCTGTGTACTGCAGTCTTAAGTGAGACTTACTGCAACTTGTGATTAGAGTTAAAGTTTTCTGTTTTCAAGAAACACAGTTTGTGCCTTCTTTTCTTGTACATGTTTTTGAGCATTCCAGCCTCAGAATTGTTGAGTGAGAATCTACAGGAACTGTTGTGTTATGTTGATACAGGATGCCTGTTGACCAGCTGGAGCATCCTGACTACTACCAGGTAATTGACACACCCATGGATCTGCGCACTGTGAAGGAGGACTTGCTTGGGGGCAACTATGAGTCACCCCATGAATTCTGCAAGGACATGAGACTTATTTTTATCAACTCCAAGAACTACAACACGAACAAGCGCTCACGGGTAAGTACTCCTGTTTGTGCAGGTTATCATATTATTTCTCACAGATTCAGATATTTGGGAACAGGTGAAGTAAATCAACATTGCATTCATGAGGGAATAAAGAGCAGATTAAATTCATCATCATCATCATCATCTAGCTAACACACAGTTGGCCCACTCCTGTCTCACACTTTTAGATGTCTTATTATTGGTTTCCGCTGGTTTTTTGGGCCTGTTTGTCTGTGGTTTTTTATTATCCTCAGCAGTTCAGTACAAGGCATGCTGTTGGAAAAGGGTATGTAGTCAAACACAACTATGTCAATTAAAATGTTTTAGTGACTATTACTGGACAACTACATGTTTCGGCCTTTACTGGCCATTTTCAGGTTGTCTTCAAGATAACTTAAGGTCCTACTGTATATATATATATATATATATTGTGCGCGCACATGATGGAGAGATCTCTACATCCGGGCTTTATTGCCTAATATGTAACATCTATATTGAATGTGGTGGCATGCCCTGGCTAGAGGCACAATAGGGTCTGGTGGCTATTATCGAGTTTGAAGATTCTTGGTGCGCTGGTATTGTGAAGAAGCATGTTCCTCTTCCTTCCTCCTAATTGGGGTCCTGTTGTGGGGAGGCCCAAAAGTGACCTTAGAGGTACAGTCCCTTTGCCTGTGGGGACAGAGATGTGAGTGAGAAGGGTGGTGAAATAATCTGGCCTAACTATACATTGGAAATTTTGCTGTATTGGAGGAAAACATGAATAGCTTAGTACTTACTTATACTCCGGGTGTTTGTGTGTTCCCAGCCCGTTCTGGTTTTACCCCTGGGTAGGTGTATGTCCATGTGGGTGGTGGTGCCGCGTGTCTCTTCAGTCTTATATTGGGCACTTGTATTGTTGGAGTTTGTTGTGTGTTGCACTGTACTGGTAGACCTCACAGTCAGAACACTGTATCAGTGTGTTGGGAATGTAATTTGCTGTAATCTCTGTGTTTGTTGTATAATCTGTCCAAATTATCCTGCTGTTTTTCTCATATATTTCATCTCTGCTGCTGTTAGCAATAATCCGCCCAGCTTCATATTGTGAGACTTGCCATTGGTTAGAATTTCCCCTGAATGGGTTAGGAGTCCAGAGCAGGGAAGTCTAGCAGTAGGACTGCTACGTTTATCCTATGGACAGACATGTTTTGGGGTGGCATTTCCTGCCTTGCTGATGAAACAGTTATACTGTTGTGACTTGGTCGTCACTGCCTCATTGTGGGAACAGGGTGTAGCATGAGAAGTTGTGGGTGACTGTTGGGTGGGAGAGGCTATGGTATTATGCATTGCTACCGTTTTTACCCTCCTTTCTGCTATGTAAGAATGTGAAGATCAAAATGTACATACAGAATTGTACTTTTGCTTGTTGTTCTGTACGAGCATTGAACGAACTTTGTCTATCAAATTACGGGAACGATATAGGCTGAGGGTGTTTTAAGAATAGGCTGCTGAGTGAGAGGCAGGAATTAACAGGGGACTGAAGAAAACCATGTAATGAGGATCTTCATGATTTGAGCAATTCACTGAATATTTTGATTTTAGGCATCACATTGTGCTAATTATAATGACAGTTGGTACTTCTCAGTGTCAGCGTGACTTCATTAAGAATAACATTAATTTGTCATGTTATATAATAGCAACATGTTTGACTATATTGTGGTATTACTCAGACCAGCCATCAGTACAAATGCTTGTTCATACTAAAATTGTATGTGGGCGGGTTAGCTCAGTCAGTATAGCAACTGACTATGGGCTGGATGGTCCGGGATCGAAACCCGGTGGGGACGAGATTTTCTGCCCGTCCAGACCGGCCCTGGGGCCCACCCAGCCTCCTGTAAAATGGGTACCGGGTCTTTCCGGAGGTAAAGTGTGGCCAGGGTGTGCTGCTGACCACTCATCCGCTTCTAGTACCACAGGCATGGAAGACTATAACTAGACCTCTACCTACCCTCTGGACCACACTGGGCGTGTAATGGGATAACTTTACCTTTACCTTTTTACTAAAATTTATACAGTTGTGTGTTATTTGGTTTGATATCTTATACTTTCACATTCTTGGTACACATATTGCCTTCATGTTGTCAGTTTTGTAAACGCTATTTTTATTTGTTAATTAGATATGATGATATTGAAAACATGAATTATAAAATTCTTTTTATACAAATATAAAACTTGGATCATAATAATGTATTAGAGCGTATAGATCATTATCATGCCTACTGACTGCTTCTTGATCGGTACAGCATGCTTCACTGACGAGTATTATGAAGGAAGGTTTTTATATTTTGATACTGTTATAAACATTGTTATGTATTTTTAATTTTATAACATCTAATTATAAACAATAATAGTCATTAAAAAACGAAGTAAAGTGAAGAGAGTAGTGTTACAGGAATTTGTAAGGATGAGATCTCAATACAAATGACACATAATTTCGTATATTTTTATATGTACATATATTTGTATACTAATGGTTAGGCAGGGGATGTCTGTAGTATGTTCAGAACCTGTTTCCATGAAACAGTACGGCAGTTAATATTAATAACATTAACAGAGTTGTGTTGATGGTGAGAAGGACCAATTACTATCACTGAATATTATTAGGGTGATCAGATCAGGAGGATGGGATGGATCTTGGTAGGTCCACCAGCAGGAAGCAGACCATTGTGCAGTGAAATAATTAGGCCTTCTTTCAGATTTACTCCATGACAGTCAGGCTGTCGGCCATGTTTGAGGAACATATGAAGACCGTAATCTCTAATTGGAAGTGTGCACAGAGACATACCGTACTGGCCAAACTGTGTGCTGCGCGCAGGAAGAGAAAGCCTACCAGCAAGACATCTTCTTCTAGGCGAGATGCTGCCAGTAGTCAGCCTGGAGCAGGACCAAACCAGGCAGGTCTGTATGTCACAACCGTCAGTAATTGTGAGGCTATTTCATTCAGTTGAGTCCCGAAGTGTTGTGAGTTTTGAGGTTTTCACAGTGCTGTAATGAGGGATTCCTTGTTTCTGGGATGTCCGTGATTATCCCTGCTGACAGACCTCGAACCTTTGAAGATGAAGGCAACATAATCCTTTGCAGTATCACGGCCCCCTTACCCACTGCCAGCACCAAATCTCAGAAGACCAGAATTCCCCTCTTCTGTTTTCTAAAGATTTGTTTTAACCCAAAGCAACATAGGCCTGTATATCTGTGCATGGTGCATATCTTACCTTTGCACAGCTGAAATACTTGTAACTTGCAGGTGATTTTTCAACTTCTGTTTGTTTAATTTCATAGTACAGAGGATATGTTTCTTTTCCCCATAACTATCATTTTTTTTGGGCCCTGAAAACCTGCCTGTGTAAACAGTGTGTTATGATATCAGATATATCGTTGCTCAAAGTGTCACTTTCTCAAGTTCGTCGTTCAGAATTCTTAGTTCTGACCCACAGCATTTTCTGTGAAAATGTATAGCAAAAGTAATGTGATGTGTTGTTACACACAGTATCAGTAACATGTGAATATCAGTAATTACCATTAACATATGAATGGTGGCATGTATCAACCAAGTGTGAACCATGGTTGATGGGGAAGCTTAGTTGCAATGGGATGAACCTGGAAAGTGTGTTCTGCAGTTGTTAGTGTAGTATTGTTTGGCTTGATTCTGTTCATGTCCCCATGAGTTGGACAGTTAAAATCTGTGTGATATAAGGTTCTTATTCTTGTTGTTTTTATTTGTGCCAATCACGGATGTAAAATTGTTAAAAGCATTTTGTTTTACATACATGAAATACTATGGAAATAGCAAAGTGCGATTGACCACAACCACTGGCACAGAGTTACAAACTCTGTGCCAATGCCTACATAATTGTGCAAGGTAGAAACATTTTGTAGCTTGTGGACGACTGTGCTGCTTATTAACAAGATATGTCATGTTTACAGAATGTAAAATATGGGTATCCACCAAACTTCACAAGTGTGATGCCTCTTAAGGATGTTGCCTGCAGTTGTGCATCTGTAGAATAATGAGTTGCAGATATGTACAAAGCCATCAGGACATGATTATGTAATTTTAATGTGCAGTTCATGAACATGACATGTATGAGAAGAACTGTAAATAGTGAGAGCTCATTGTATCAATTAATATGTATCACGCATAGAGTTTTACCTGATTCCTTTTTATGTACTTCATAAATACAGTCTGAAGATGGCTTAACATATCAAGCTGAAACGTTGTAGTTGCAAGTTTTAATTGCAATAAATAAATAAATAGTTGTGTCACTTTGTCATTAATAATGTTATTTGCATGGAACAAAACAGGGTGACCCACATTAAATTATGGTACACAGAGTGGCATATAAAGGTTGAGTCTTGTACTTGCAGGCCCATCACGGCCATCAGCCCGTGCTCCAGAGGACAGCGAGTCTGAGGAGGAGAAAGAGGCACCACGCCGCAAACGACTGCCCCCAACCCCCAAGAAACAAACAGGTATGACAACAACTCAGCAGCACCTCATCATTACAAGATCAGGTCCAATTTGATTTGAACTGTTGTGGGCACTTGAGGTTTCCCATCATATTGTTTTGTCACTAACAACATTATGACCAAGTCCAGCTTTCTGTCTTCTTATCTTGTCATTCACAATGAAACTATGGTCAGTCTCAGGCTCCTGTCTTCTTGTCCCATCACTGAGAAAGAAATTAGGGCCAGGTCCAGGTTCTTATCTTCTTTTCTTATCATTCAGAAAGAGACTGTGTCCATACCAAGGGTTCTGCCTTCTTGTCTTATGTGCCAAGGGACAGTGGCCATGCCCAGTCTCCTATGCCTTGGTACTTGTCTGTAACTCTTCTTTTTCTGTGGTGCTAGAACCAGATTTAGTCCTTGACTGCCTCAGCCATGCTTCTCTTTTGATTCCTCTGAAGTTGGTTCTCTCTGGCTATAGGTCTTTTGTTAGTTTCTGTTCAGTAAGGAAGCAAACACAGATGATTATTGGGTCTCCAGAAGATGCCAAGGACAGGGTATTGGTTTTATGTAATATGTCAATCTGGTAATACTGTGACTGTACGAGTGACTTGCTTCTAGCCTCAAGGACCAGGGTACGTCTGTTTGTCCAGCAGCTCACTCAGAACCTTCCTAGCATGTGTGGTCCTACCAACAGTATAGTGATAGAGTTCACTGATCCTAGGAAGCTGTCACACTGGCTGAAATGTGCCTCCAACAAGGTGGAGGTGCAATGGAGAGGGAATAAATAACTCACCTCTGTGTAATTGTGTGTTCTAACTCATGGTCCTCTACATTCCCTCTCAACTTGTGCTTGTGCTAGCATTAACACTAATGATACATTGCCCCTGTTCCAGGAGTAGTGTCAGTGGTAAATGGGCATGTGCGCCCCGGTCCTGTGTCTCGGCCTTCAATCCGCCTGCGTATAACCAAGGTGAGAGCCGCTAATGACTCAGACAGCCAAAGCAGCAGCAGCAGCAACAGTAACAGTTCGAATTCCAGTGCCTCTTCTTCGTCGTCATCTAGTTCAAGCTCCCACAACTCCAGTAGCATGTCAGACAGAAAACGAACACGTGTGAAACCTCAGCGTGCAGCTGTTAGCAGAAAGAGACGGCGTCCTGTGTCAGGGGACTCTGAAGACAGTTATCGACCTGCACAAGCACGTCGCCGTGTCCCAAGTGGGCGACGAAGGAAGCAGCGTACAGGACGGAGGACTGCAGTGCGATACCAGGAGGACAGTGACAGTGATCGGCGGTGCACTCGCAACAGTGACAGAAGTGGGCGCCGGCGCCATCGTGCAGCACCTGTTGAGAGTGAAGAAGATGGCAGAATCCAGCATGATACCAGACCTTCTCGAGTTACGAACAAAGTGCGGTACTGTGAAGCAAGTGAGGACAGTGACCCAAGTGTGCGGCGCTCGACTCGGGGCCGCAGGACTCATTATGCGGAGGATAGCAATGCAAGCTCAGATGAAACCCCTGTGTTGATCAGTGTGAGTAGCCGTGGGCGGATCAGGAAAATGACGCCTCGAGCACGAGCTGCCTTCTTACGCAGTTAGGTGGGAACAGACTAGAGCGTATTTTGTTTGGTACCAAAGCAGGAAAAGGATTGGGGTTGGGCAGTCCCACCCCTCCCTGTCAAATGACATGTCTGGAGACAGATTGATGGCAGTGATACTCAGGGCAAACTGTGTTGTTAAAACCTCACATGTCAGCGAGGGTTTTGGTGATATCATGTAGTTATTAGCTATTTTTTATATCATTTTCACCACAGTCATTTACTTTCCATTTCGCCAAGTTCTGAGGCATCTACATATTTGATACAAAATCACTGTTGGCTGCCACTTCTTGTTGGCTTGTTTATTGTATTAATGTAGCCCACTAAGATGACCACCCAAATGCATGGCAAAATAGCAGCAGGATGTTAAAAACAATAGTTGTCAGATAAAATAATGACTTTGAGATGTAAAGTAGCTGTAAGGGTAGTAGTTATGGACCTCTGATAAGTGGCAGATTTCATTCATTGGTTGTATATTTGTTGCTTGTTGCTAGCCATATTTTATGTAAGTTTTGGTGTATTAGAATTACAGCAGATTCAGTTCATCACAACAGTTTATTTATTCTTTATCAACTCAGCGACATGTTCTGGTCCAACGAGCCATCAGCAGGTTGGCAAGAATGGCAGAATAAATACATAGTTTAGAATGGAATAGAGAACTCAGTTTGTTACATTAATACATATTACATATAAGGGAGTAGAGTTCAGTAACAGCATTACTCAATATTGCTCCCTTATATATAATATATATCAATGTATGAAACAGATTTCTCAGTTTCTATTCTAAGCCGTGTATTTATTCTTCCATTCTTGCCAAGCCCATTGGGCTGAAACATGTTATTGAGTTGATGCTTAATAAACAAATGGTTGTGTTTGACCGAATCTTCCGTGATTCTTAACTAAAACAAAACCGAGAAGAAGCGTCTTTAAAAAAAAAACTTGGATTATTTGCTGATCTGAAACCACACTTGCTGTTTGGTACATAGCATTCCTGGAGTTGTGTACAGCTCCTGCATTGTGAAATGTGCAGGTGGCTTTTTGTTTGTTGCCCCCAAGCTTTTGTCATCATGTCATCATACATCCTGTGACAGCTGCTGCTGTGATCAGTGGAGTGATACATGAGATGCTGTTTGGAAGCCATTGTTACAGCAGCCAGGTTGCACATCACCCTGTCCACTGGGTACTTTAAAATGCTTCATCGTAACTACAGATCATCCAAACACAGAGGTACTGGTGTTAGTAGCATCCTATTTATTACTATTCTGACATGTTTTGGTTCCTTTGGACCATCATCTGGGGTCACATACAAGTTTTACTAGGAGTAATACAGTTTATTGTAATTTATTAACAGTGATTATGTTGTGGTGGAAATATCTTGTGTTAAAACCTTCTAAAATTGTACTTACTTGGTATACGTATTCTATCTTCACTTTATTTCTGTCACCAGATACCAAGTAAACCTGATGATAAAAGGATTTCCTTCAGTTAAAGTCTCAATACAATAGGCTATTCTGAAATCTTTTGTAGTTATCGTATGCAGTTATCATGTCATGTCACAGTAACCAAACCTAAATCAGTGTTCTGCTTATTTTAAACTTTATGAATTCCCCTGCAGCTTGTATAACTGTGACATCCAGATAGATGATTGTCCACAGCACTGTAGTATGTACACCAAGCAGGTAATGTTGAAATTTAATGTGGGCTACACACCATCTTAAGCAATACAAAGGATAAGTGTTGCCACTAAAATTAAACACAGCATTACGAATACTTCATACTTCTAATAACGGGGTAAAAATATGCTGTAAGATTGAATTTGAAATTTAGTTGCATTGTTATCTCTCTGCTGATGCATCTTATATGTTACCATCCAGGGATGGCAAACCTTCTTGGCTGATCAGGCCTGGAGCACTAAACATTTTAAAGAGAACAAAGTCTTTGACACTGAGAGGCTGTTTTATATAATCACAGTTAGGATCAATGAGAGGGCCAGGTAAAATGAACTGGCAAGCCACAAGACCACTGGAGTCCCTCAAGGGTTTGTCCAAGGTCCTTTAGTGTTTAAAATGTATATAAATGACCAAAAATAAATTCTGTATCAGAATGCAGAATATTTCCTGAGGACACTAGTGTCAAATTTCTAGCAGAAATTTGGAAGATGCCTGTCCAGTTTCCAACTTACTTCTCTCTCGTATGATTAAATGGTTTGCTGCTAATAAATTAGCCCTAAATCTAGGTAAAACACTTATAATAAAATTTATAATGAATAATTTATGAGACCCACCTTAAGTATTGGTTATAAAGGAAGTGTATAGAAGAAATGGTAAGTGCATAGTTTCTTGGTTTAGAAATTGCTAACCACCTACATTAGAAGAAGTATACTTTTAAGATGGTACCCAACTTAAGTGCAGCATGTTACGCAGTTAGGTCGATGGTCCATATCAGCAACACTGGTGCTCTCAAAGCAATTTATTTTGCATGTTTTCATTCTGTTATAACGTATGGAATAAATTATTGGTTCAACAAAAAGATAATTCCTTTCCAAAAGAAAATTGTCAGAATTAATGGCAGGTGAATGACCTAGAACTTCATGTAAAAATCTGTTTAAATAATGTCACCTGTTCCATGCAAATATATATTTTCACTAACCCTTTAAAGCTGAACAACTTCTAAAGACGTCGCGCAGTGACGCCTTTAAATAGCCGAAGGACTTCTAAAGATGTCACAAACGGTGTGTCGAAATTTGGAGGAATTTTGTTCACTCATATCTGAAATACCACAGTATTTTGGTAAGCTGCAGGACCCATAAAGGTCAGGGTTTATCTGTGTAGCCAGAATGGACCCCCTCCACCTTCTAAACCTCTCCAAAAACCCTGATTCATATGTCGACACATAGCAACTGCGCAGTTCTCTCAGTGAGTAATGCTGTTCAAGACACCACTCACCTTGTTTATGGCTGGCCCCGCATTTCACTGTGGGTTGAAATATCAACACCGGCATATGTATCAATCTCTAGTTGTTGACAAGAAAGGTTGTCAGTGGCATACTGTACCCATATAATTCAGACAAAACTAATGCTCAAAAATTGGAGATATCCACAAAAATCGATGCTTACAGCTACAGGAGGACCCACATACATACCTCTTGTAGTGCTGGGGTAATCTGTAGGGATTGTGGGATAGTAACATGCAACACACAGCCATCCATCAATTAAAAACGTCTTGGGCACCCTCGAATAGCTGCAGTTTCAACACTAAGCATATTGTAGCTTTAGATCTGTTTTGCTGTCACTGCAGAAGATGTTCATATCTTAGCAGCATTGGGTTACTGCAACTGTGCCAGGTCATACAGAGGGGTGTAAATAAGGCAGATCGTTGTAGGTTTCTGTTGTAATGTCCAGGAAAAAAAATCAAACTCGAGGAGGAAACCATCGGTGAAACTCTGATTGTTGACACCAGACTCGGAATAAAAAAGTGTTTTCTGATTGACAGTTGTAATAACAAACAGTGGCCAGTGAAATCATCCACCCAACTCTGGTGCCATCTGTGTTCCCGTGGCCAGAGAAAGAGCATAGTGCGCCAGATGTGACGTGGGCCTGTGCGTGGTGCCTTGTTTAGCAGAATATCACACAAAAGTAAATTTGTAATATATCACCCTCTTTGTGATTACTGTGTGTCATGATGAAACAGTGATCAACAGTGCCACAGACCTTACATAGTATGTAGCAGTCAGAATTATGTGAGTAATGAACTGTTTATGCCACATTTTATATAATGCATGTGATTCACAGGCCGAAATTTATTATAATTTAGGTGAAGATTTTTTCCTGGATTAAACAATTCATAAGCATAGTGCACAATTTTATTTCATTAAATTTGAAGGAAAAGCCTATGAGATATGCTTTCTTTTCTAAGACTAAGAAATAAAGTTTAAAATCCCCAGTAAAAAATCCCTGTAGGCAGCATTGCTCAGAGGGATTTAATTCTGGCATCAAAGGGTTAATATACTGTATTGTAAATAATGACAACAATTTGCTTGGAGATTCATAAACTTATTACTTCTATTTGGAAGAAGGAGAAACTGCCTGAAGAGTGGAAGGAATCAATCATAATACCTATTCACAAGAAGGGGATAAAACA